>Ga0164315_10002317_pt1 | contig 14617 bp, 12 predicted proteins | sample GuaBasSedimGuay6_FD_113737 | JGI IMG/M metagenome (GOLD analysis project Ga0164315, IMG submission 113737) | Subseafloor sediment microbial communities from Guaymas Basin, Gulf of California, Mexico - Guay6, Core 4569-2, 0-3 cm | ecosystem: Environmental > Aquatic > Marine > Hydrothermal vents... | reverse complement strand
GCCCTTTCACCAAACATCATCATGATATGGAACTTTCCGCTTTATTGCACAAACTGTGACATCGTCGAAGCAATGTGCGTAACATCAGTTAATATACTGATTTATAAGGTTTGGTTTAAACAACCTTAAAATTCTCACCCAAAACTTGAGCATCAAGTTTAAATCAAAGCCATTATGCCTATTACTAATTACCCATTGATAAATGAGTTTTGCAATAGACTCTAAGTACCTTGCAGAATATTTACGGAGTTCTAAAATGTCTGAAACTGTCATGCCTTTAATGGGCAAGGTTGCATTGGTCACCGGTGGTAGTCGAGGAATTGGCGCAGCCATTTGCAAACGGCTTGCCAGCAGTGGTGCCAATATCGTATTAACATACAACAATTCCACGGATTCCGCTAACAATGTTGTGGAAACCTGCAAATCGCACGGGGTATCGGCACTAGCCATCCAAGCCAATGTGGGTAATGTTGAAACCAATAGAAAAACAGTAGAGCAAGTCGTTCAGGACTATGGGCGTGTTGATATCCTTGTGAATAACGCTGGTATTTTTCAGCAAATCGATCCATTAGAGGTGACTATCGACGATTTTAACAACAACGTCAATATCAACCAGCGGGGTATTTTTTTCCTCACACAAGCCGCTGTCAAGCAAATGCCAAAAGGGGGCCGGATTATTAACATTGGCAGTATTTTTGGTGAAAGCGTACCCTACCCTAATCTTGCTCTCTATTCAATGACCAAATTTGCAATCGCCGGTTTGACTCGTGCATGGGCGCGTGATTTTGCGCCTCGTGGAATTACGGTAAACTGTATCCAACCCGGGCCTATCCATACCGAGATGAATCCAGAGGATGGTGAAAATGCCAAAGGGTTCATACCTCGCTCTCCGATTGAACGTTATGGCCGTGTTGAAGAAATAGCAGAAATGGTCGCTTATCTGGTAGGCCCAAACACGGATAATGTCACAGGTGCTATCATTAACAATGATGGTGGATGGAATGCATAATTGTGGGTAGTGCATGTCCATCTCTGGAATGGTGAATGGTGAATGGTGAATGGTGAATGGTGAATGGTGAATGATGAATGGTGAATGGTGAATGGTGAATGAATGGCTCGATTGCCTTCATAAGTAAGGGCTTCTATTGTGTTATTGAGTTATCAGGTAGTGGTGCAATGTGGGCGATGGAGCCCGGGGTGTGCATTTCTATCGCTTGACTATAACCAACGTTCCAACCCCGAAGGGGTTTTCAGGCTAAAGTTTTTGCGAGCAAAAACTTTAGCCTGAAAATGTGAATAGCCCCAGGTGAAACCTGGGGTTAAAAAATATCACTCACATTTCAGGACTACCAGTTATCATTCATTTTCACGATTTTGAAATACGCTCCGTATCTAAACGCCAGTGCCTTTGCTCTAGGGGTAGTCCAGATTAGGCTAAAGTTTTTGTTTTGGCAAAAACTATATAGTGATTTTACGGAGACGGATGCTATCCTTTGATGGGATAGTATTCGTTTGAACAATTCTTAACTAAAACGGTGGAACCTATAGAAATGACTTTGACAATCGCAGACTTAAACTTGAATATGGCTTTGCTCTTGCCAGAAATTTTAATGCTGACAATGGGCTGTCTTATTTTGGCTATTGATGCCTATTTACCCAAGCATTTGCGGGGGTTAACCTATCAACTCAGCCAAGGCACTTTACTGGGTGCCGCCCTACTGATTATCGCAGCTATGCCTTCCCAACGTGTATTGGCGATGAACGGGATGTTTGTCAGTGATCCCATGGGGGCGGTACTAAAACTGTTTATCGTGTTAATCGTCTTTTTCGCCTTTATCTACTCGCGGGACTATCTGCGTGATCGCAAACTCCTGAAAGGCGAATACTTTGTGCTAGGACTGTTTGCGGTTTTAGGCATGATGGTGATGGTTTCCGCCCATAGCCTGCTGACTATCTATCTTGGCTTAGAATTACTGTCGCTCTCTTTATACGCGATGATTGCGATGCACCGCGATTCCCAACAAGCCTCAGAAGCGGCGATGAAATATTTTGTGTTAGGCGCATTAGCTTCGGGTATGTTGTTATATGGGATGTCCATGATCTATGGCATCACTGGCACACTGGACTTAGCAGAACTCGCCCAAGCCATTCCGCAAGCCTCTGAACATCAAACCATTTTAGTATTTGGCTTAGTCTTTATCGTCATTGGTTTAGCATTTAAGTTAGGCGCAGTGCCCTTTCACATGTGGCTACCCGATGTTTATCAAGGCGCACCCACCGCTGTGACTTTATTTATCGCCAGCGCACCCAAAATCGCGGCCTTTGCGATGTTGATGCGTTTGTTGGTGGATGGGATGCAACATTTACAGACCGACTGGCAAGATATGCTCATCTTGCTCTCTATCTTATCGATGGCAACGGGTAATATTATTGCCATTGCTCAGCGCAATATTAAACGCATGTTAGCCTATTCAACCATTGCCCATGTTGGCTATCTCATGCTAGGTATACTCACAGCCAGCAAAACCGGTTATGCCGCTTCCATGTTTTATGTTGTCGTTTACAGCCTAATGACTTTAGGGGCCTTTGGGGTGATAGTGCTACTCAGTCGTGCCGGCTTTGAAGCCGAACAGATTGATGATTTTAAAGGCCTAAATGACAGAAATTCTTGGTATGCCTTTATTATGTTAATCATCATGCTCTCAATGGCAGGTGCGCCACCCTTTATCGGCTTTTGGGCAAAATGGTCCGTTCTTACCCAAGTTGTACAAGCAGGATTTATATGGCTAGCCGTTATCGCAGTGCTATTTGCCATTATTGGCGCATTTTACTATTTGCGAATTATCTGGATGATGTACTTTGAGAAAGCCGAAGACACGACACCGATTGAAGCTGGGATGGAATTGCGTGTTGCATTGAGTGCTAATGCCTTGGTGATTTTAGGGCTTGGAATCATGCCGCATACCTTGATGGCGGTGTGTTTAGGGGCACTTGGCGTTGCGTGATTCAAGGATTAAGTACAACGGATTGACCAACTAAGCGGATTTTTCTGGTTCCCACGCGCCGGCACTGGGGTCGTTAAGTGGGAAAGCTTCAATTTCAAGGGCTTGCGCGGGGGATTGCCCCTACAATTCAAGGGTTTGCGCGGGGGATTGCCCCTACAAGAATAATTGAAATTGTCGGGGCAACTTTATGGTTGCCTCTCATTTGAATCAATCCCATTCAACGACCCCAGTGCCCACGCGCCGGTGTGCGTGGGAATGAAAAAACCGTCTTGGTTCTAGGCAAACCTTGCACCAGAAAATAATCCTGATTATCACGGATTGGGGGGAGGCTAAAAAATAAGGCGTTTAATGAGATTTGGGCGTATCAAAATACCTGATTAAAGAAATGGTATTAAATGTTTGATTAAGCAAACCTTCCGAAATTTCTTGCCATTAAACTGGGTTGTGTTCACTCATTAACGACTGAAATACTGAACCTCCCCAAAATACCTGATAACTATTAAAAAACAATTCTATACCAATACGCTTTTCATTCACATTTTCACCACCCCAGGTTTAGGCATATCAGCTATACCTCTAGCACTTTGTAAGTTCTTCAAAATCGTCTTCAAAGTAGGATAAATGGGTAGGGGTTTTAATTGACTGATATACGCTTGCATCGCAGTATCTATAGTTTTTCAGATAAATAATTTCAGTTAGAAACCTTCAAGGTTTTTGCAACGCTTTACGGTTTTGCCATAAATATTTTTCTGAACGTCTATATCAAACCGGGCGCAAGCGCCGTGAAATGAATCTGTAGACATTCAGCCGCATATAACACGATCAACAGATTCAAAGCCGCTTTATTTAAAAACCGCATACGCATTCCCCCCTCGGCTACCGGTAAGCAAACACCGGAAGAACTCCTAATGATTTTACAAAGGTATACTTCGTTCCCTTGAAAAGGGGGAAAATGAAATAAGAAGTTGTGATTGACACAATTCGCATTTCTATTGACGTTGAGCCACATCTGCGTTAAAAAAATCAATCCGTAAAATCAGCTAATGTAGGGTGGGCAACGTCTTTTTGTTGCCCACCTCATCACAGCCCTTTACAGGATTACCAAAAAAACCGAGGCGATTATGAAAATCCAAGCTAATGTATCATCACAGCCCTTTACAGGATTACCCAAAAAACCGAGGTGATTATGAAAATCCAAGCTAATGTAGGGTGGGCAACGTGTTGCCCACCTCATCACAGCCCTTTACAGGATTACCCAAAAAACCGAGGTGATTATGAAAATCCAAGTTAAAAACTTAGGCACTATCAAACAAGGTGAAATCGCGTTAGACAAAAACCTGATTGTTTTGGCAGGCCCAAATCATTCGGGCAAGTCTTATATCGCCTATTTGATTTATGGTTTGCTGAAAATCAAAGAGAACAACGCCTCTAATTCTCTCTACGACAAATACAAGAAATCACTTTACCAATACTTTGACCAAGAAAATGTCTTAAGCCAGTATATGACAGAAAAAGGTTTATCTATCAATCGGCCGGCTTTCTTCAAAGAAAATGCAGAACGCTACCACAGAATCCACAGTCAAGTCTTGTTGAATTCCATGATGGAAGTGTTTGCTTCAAAAGAGTTACAGCCTCAAATCCAGTTAGCGGAGACTGACGCTGAAATGAATTGCCCTGTCGTAAGGGAATTTGAAGAGATTGTTCAACGGGGTGGGGTTAGCTATCGTTGCCAAGTAAGCAATGAGTGGTTTGAACTCGTCAGTGATAAGCATCAAAACCGTGCTTTTAGTTTGATTAAACCCTATTTTTATGAAGCGTTTGTGGATGCTAATGCCTTTAACAGTTATTTTTTTCCGGCCGAACGTTCCGCGCTTAATCTGATTTCTAACGAGGTGGTGAAAGAAAAAGCATTAGAAAGAGATGACTTGGCAACGCAAATCAATGCCGGTGACAGTTTAGAACGCATCGTCAAATCTTTGCAGAAAAAACTGGCATTTGTACCGCGTTATCCGTTGCCCATTAATGATTATATGTATTTTATCAATGACTTAATTTACCTTAGAAAAAACGACAGTGACTATGTAAACTTTGCCCAAGAGATTGAAAAAACCTTGATGCACGGCAAAGTATTAGTCACTAAGCATGGCGAGTTACAATTCAAACCCAACAAACTGAGGAAGCCGCTACCGCTGCATCTGGCTTCATCATTAGTCAAATCCTTGGCGGGATTGGTGGTTTATTTCCGGTACTTGGCGCGGGAAAATGATGTGATTATCATTGATGAGCCGGAACTGAACTTGCACCCGGATAATCAAAGACGGATTGCTAAGATTTTGGCAAAAGCGGCAAATGTGGGCTTCAAAATGATTTTGAGTACGCATAGCAGTTACATTATCAAGGAATTTAATAATTTGATAATGTTGAGCAACGGGGGTTCTACAAAGATTAAAAAAGCCTTACTTAAACAGTATGGCTATAATAAAGAAATGATTTTGGCTATCGATACGATTGGGGCTTATTTCTTCAATAATAATACAATTCAGTCTGTGCCAATAACTGAAAAAGGCTTTGCTGTCGAAACCATTAATGAAGAAATAGACGACTTGGAAGACACGGCAATGAATATCTATTTTGAATTGCTTGATAATTAACATGACTTCTCAACATCCGACATTCTCTTTAATAGACGAACTGAGAAGTATTCTTGAGCCTCAGTGTATCTATGCCGGGGATACTGAAGACAGTATTACGTTAAAAGAAGACAATCCGAAGTCTAAATGCAACTCTGTTAGATTGCGTAAAAGTGAACGTATCAAAACTTTGACATTAAATATTGATAAAGAAGGTTTTGATGCACATCCGCTTTTAAGGGCTATTGAAAACTTAAAAAAGCATCCCGATTATATTATCTTTTGCGAAGATATCCACACGAGAGAAATTTACGTTTTAATTGCCGAGTTAAAATCGGGTGACAAAGATGATTTTCACCGAAAGGTAAGAGCAGGGATTGCGATAGTAGATTATTTGATAGGAATGCTTGAAAATTATAAAAAAAGAACCTTTAAAAAATTTCAGTTTGAATACAGAGGGTTGCTTTTTTATACGGGTGTTGGTAAAGAACATTCAGATCCAAATTTTGAATATGATATACATCCAGAACTTGGATACAAATATACTGCCAAACCTTGTAAAGGAAAGCCGTTAAAAATATTTTTAAAATTTAAAATAGCTTATTCAACATAATGCAATTTAAAACATCACCAGCCCCTTTCACGCATCAAGGCACTAGCGTGCCACAAATCATGCGACAAGTATTATATGCCCTGATACCCGGCTTTGCCACTTATGTCTGGTTTTTTGGGTGGGGGATTGTCGTTAATATTTTATTGTGCAGTGCAACAGCATTAACCTGTGAAGCCCTGATGCTTTGGCTACGCAACCGCCCTTTACGTCCCTTTCTGACGGACAATAGCGCACTGGTGACAGCATGGTTATTGGCATCGGCATTGCCACCGTTCGCACCTTGGTGGATTAGCGTACTAGGCACCGCTTTTGGAATCATTTTTGCCAAACATTTGTATGGTGGACTGGGATATAATCTATTTAATCCCGCCGTCGTGGGTTATGCGATGTTATTGATTTCATTCCCCCTTGAAATGACCCGGTGGCCAGCTCTCGCCTCTTTAAGTGGTCATTATCCCGGCTTACTTGATAGCTTGAGTATTACTTTTACCGGGCAACCGATGGGCGGGCTGACGCTGGATGCCCTCAGTAGTGCGACACCGTTGGATACCATGAAAACCGATCTGACACAATTCCATACCGTCGAAGAAATTAAGCGCAATCCCTTGTTTGGTAGCTTTGGCGCGAGGGGATGGGAATGGATAGGCAGTGTATTTTTATTGGGTGGCTGCTGGCTGATTTATAAACGAGTGATTACCTGGCATATTCCGGTTGCCGTGTTGGGCGGTTTGTTTTTTATATCGGGTATCTTTTTCTTGATTGATGCTGATCTTTATCCTTCGCCACTCTTTCACATTTTCACGGGTGGCTCAATCATTGGTGCATTTTTTATTGCGACTGATCCCGTTAGTGCGGCAACCTCAAATAAAGGCCGTTTATTTTACGGTGTGGGCATTGGCTTATTGATCTATATAACTCGTACTTGGGGTGGCTATCCTGATGGCGTGGCTTTTGCCGTTTTATTGATGAATATGACTGCGCCCACCATTGATTATTACACTCAACCTCGTGTATTTGGACACTAATCACTAATCAGTTATCAGTTAGGATCACAAACTGGTAGCGGCGCATAAAGGTGATGGAGTCCAAACTTGAGTTTGGCTGGGTGGCCCAAACTCAAGTTTGGACTCCTCAAAACCATTTTTTCTTCGAACTTTTTATTACTTTATTATTTTTCATAAGCATGTTAATAAAACAAATGGCGCGTGCGGCCGCTCTATTAACGCTCTTTGCAGTGCTGGGCGGTGGACTGGTGGCCCTCAGTTTTCAAAGCACGCATGAGCAAATTAAAGAAAATGAGCGTGCCGCTTTATTACGTACTTTAAATGCGCTGATTCCCAAAAAGCTGCATGATAATGATTTGTTTAGCGATACCCGCGAGATGCAAAATGAGGCTCTGTTGGGTACAAATGAGCCTATGACGATTTATCGCGCCCGCAAAGGAAGACAACCGGTAGCCGCTGTGCTTACCTCAGAAGCACCAGATGGTTATAATGGGCGCATTCGTTTGTTGGTAGGGATCAATTCTGAAGGGACATTGGTGGGTGTGCGCGTGGTATCTCATCGAGAAACGCCGGGCTTGGGCAATAAGATCGAAATGCGTCGTTCTGATTGGATTTTAAGCTTTAATGGGCATTCTTTGACAAATCCCAATGAGGCCGGGTGGAAAGTAAAACGGGATGGTGGCGTATTTGATCAATTCACCGGGGCAACCATTACGCCGCGAGCTATAGTCAAAGCGGTACATAATACATTGCTTTTTTATCAGCGATCTCGTAAAGAAGTGTTTGCGGAATAGGGCAAAACCTTCAAGGTTTCCAAAACCTTGAAGGTTTCATTCTGAAATTATTTATCGATAAAACAATAGGTTAAAATTTGAAGGCAATCGCCAGAATAACTCAATGTAGGTTCACTGGGAGCATTCCAAAAACGTAGGTAACTTTGTATTAGTGAGCCTACACCCGAGCCCCGAACGAGGTACTTGTTAAATCAACAGGTTACAATTTTTTAGCCAATGAGAATGCTCCCATATTCAAGTTCCTTTTCGCTATCCCCTTTTCCCTTGAACCGATCCCCTTTCTCCTGAATTTAACGCACATCAGGAGGACTGACATTAATGTCGTAGCGTTGTATTGGCCAAACCGTCATTTGTCCGTCCTCTGCCACATGCAACTCAAATACCACCCAACTCACCATATAGTTGTCATTCCAAAACTCAGAATCAACATTGTTTGGTTGATAAGGTGGTGTGAATAGCTGTTCTTGCTCATCACCTGCTATCCATAAGCGCACTTGAACGCCTGAGTTGGCAATGTAGCGGTTGCTACCGAAATGGTGAACAGTGTATCTATAAATCCCCGGCCTCAAGGTATTTGTAGCGTGGGGGGGAAAGATAAACACTTCCTGTTTTTGGCCAAATCCCTCCGGCCTTTTCAGTTCAGACACATCATTGTATTGGGAACTAAAATAGAGGTGGAAACGCTCTATTTCATGGTTATAATTATCGAACGCACCAAGAGCCGGCCCGGTCAAATGTGCATCGAAATCAGTTCGTTCATCGCGCCATCTAAGCAAAATACATACCTGACATTGCTCCAAATCCAACGTGTCAAGATCAAACTTAAAGGTGAGATTCTCAAAACTTGTGACAGTTCCAGGGTGATCAGGCACATTGGGGTCAAATGTCTTAATACCAATATTATTAATTTGTATCCCATATATACCCATATTTTCGCTGTAGCTATGGCTAAAATCTGCCTGAGAAGCGACTTCTTGACAAAAAGGCTCTTTCGCCGTCAGAATAGGACGCAAATATAACCTGCCAAAGCTAGACTGACACACCTTAAACAGAAGATGAAAGGGAATTATAATGCCCTTTGGCTCAAAGGGGCTAAACCACCTCACACCAATTTGGTTAATTTGTATCTTATCAGCACTCACACCATAACCTTCAGCCTCGCTAAAATCCACTGTGAAACTTTGAGCATAAGCAAGACTGCATTGCAACAGGCATATTACCAAGCTGCTTCTATAAATATAGTGTTTGTAATTCATAAGTCATATACCTCTCTAATTACAATAATCATTTATAGTATTATATAGACAATCTTTACTCAAATAGCAACCCCATAGTCCAATTGATCCAAATAAATGACATTAATTTCACTTTAAAATCAATGAGTTGAATAAATAACTATTTATTTTGGTCAATCTTTTTAATCGTGATTGTTATTGACTGATGTTACGCACATTGCTTTTTTAAGTCATGAGTTGTGCAATAAAGCGGAAGTTTTTGCTGAAATCCCAAACAATCCAACCAATCGGGGTTTGCGCTGGGGATTTCCCCGACAATATCTTTGTGGTTGCCCCAATTGACTCATTTTGAAACGTTGTGCATAACATGAGACTCGACTCACAAGTTTTTTTGCCACTAGGGCAAAACCGTAAAGCGTTTCCAAAACGCTTTACGGTTTCAAACGGAAATGATTTATCTGAAAAACGATATAACGGAAAGCGATTGCTTATAAGAAAGGATAATAACTTGAGGCGTTCGTCATCATTTCGTCAAAGGTTTTTTTGTAGCCCACCAATGTACTTTTATTGCCCACCGTCGCCGCAATGCCATTAAGTTAAAAATAGCTAACTGATTTGATCAAAGTAGTACAACGGATACTCGAAATAAACTGATAAAAAAATATAAAAATTCATAATGTTACAAAATTTAGTAATTCCTAAAATCAGTTTATTTCGCGTATCCGTTGTACTTGGGCAGCTTAACTTAATGGCATTGCACCGTCGCCGAGGTGGGCAACAAAAAGACGTTGCCCACCCTACATCTACATGAAATTGACTAAACGATGACCAACGCCTAACTTGACAATGTCTTATGATTGTTCGTTTCAAGCGAACCTTGTACGATTGGGCCGCATGGTGATTTAAATGTGTCAAGTTTTTCTAAAAACTGTTTTGTTTTAAATCAACAAGTTTAAAAAAAAGTTCTACTGATTATCCTTTATTATAAGCAATCCTTGTAGTTATAACAGAGGCGGTAAAAACTTGAACATTGAGTAATCCATTTTATTCTTATATCTTTAACATTCAATGTGTTGTTATAATATATACAAAGCCTCTGTGTGAAACTTTGTGTAGCTATGTATCTCTGTGTTGAAGGAAAACTGAGCTTTGGACTTTCACAATTAATTGACAGCAATAAAACGTTCAAAAACCAGTTGCAAACAGGTTCCCACACCGATACCCAAGATAAATCTTGGACTCCAGATAAATCTTGGACTCCTATTTCTAATCATGGATAAAAAAAATATGGAAAACAATATACTACGCATAGCCACCCGAAAAAGTCCATTGGCTTTATGGCAAACCCATCATGTCCGCGACGCTTTGTGTCGCTTTTATCCTGATCTTCAAATTGAAATTGTGGCATTGAGTACCAAAGGCGATAAAATCCTTGATACGCCGCTGGCAAAAATTGGTGGCAAAGGCTTATTTGTCAAGGAATTAGAAAATGCGTTGCTAGATGAACGGGCCGATATTGCAGTGCATTCTATGAAAGATGTACCCGTTGAATTGCCTGAAGGTTTATGTCTGCCCACGATTATGGATCGGGAAGAACCTTTTGATGCGTTTGTCTCCAACCACTATCCCAATTTGGCAGCTTTACCGCAGGGCGCAATAGTTGGCACTGCCAGTTTACGTCGGCAATGTCAACTATTAGCCCATCGCCCCGATTTACAAATTCACTCGTTACGTGGCAACGTTAACACTCGTTTAAGCAAATTGGACAGTGGTGAATATGATGCGATTGTATTAGCGGCGGTGGGACTAAAACGACTGGGTATGGCAGAACGCATTCGTGAAATCTTCAAGCCAGATGTGATGTTACCCGCGATTGGACAAGGCGCGATTGGCATCGAATGTCGAGATGAACCAAAAAGCCGTGAACTGCTGTCGGTATTGAATGACGAGCTAACCCAAGATCGCATCAGAGCGGAGCGGGCTTTGAATGAGTCTTTGGGAGGTGGTTGTCAAGTGCCTATTGCAGGCTATGCGGTAATCGAGCCTGATGGCTTGGAATTGCGGGGATTAGTGGGGGATATCGAAGGTAAACAGATATTACGTCATACCGTTCATGGGCCTCGTCACTTGGCGGACGAGTTAGGGAAAACATTAGCGAAGGAATTGTTGGCACAAGGGGCCGAACAGCTGCTACAAAAAGCGAAAAATGAAGCATTGGGTAATGGGTAAAGGAGAAAGGAGAAAGGGGCAAGGGAAAAGGAGCAAGGTAACTCCCAAAAATTAACGACTCTATGCACACAAGTTTTTCGTAGGGTGGGATCGCTTAGCTGCTAGAACTCCAAAATGCCCAAAAATCGTACAGCTAAGCGATCCCACCAACCCAATCCGAAATAATATAAAAATATAGAAAAATCATATATTTAAAAAATATGTGCATAGAGTAGGTGTAACCTGGGGAAATTGAGAAATTGAACCTTGGTAAATTAACATACCAAACCAGAAAAATTCTAAATCTCTTTTATCAACCCCGAAGGGGTTGAATGTAAATAGCCCCAGGTGTAACCCTCATCGTTATACATAAGTTAAAATGTAGGGGGCCGGCAAGGTCTTTTTCTTGCCCACCGTCTAAGCTTAAGTCAAAATGTAGCCCACCAAAGTCTTTTTCTTGCCCACCATTACAATTATCAGGTGGGCAAAAAAAACACGAGGTGGGCTACAAAAAAATAAATGTTTTAAATAAAATGCTTAAATATTTGTGTATAACGATGAGGGTGTAACCTGGGAAAATGGAGAAATCGAACCTTGGTATATTATTATTTAGGAATTACCCAAAGAAATGTGAATGAAACAACCGCTTTTGGGAACCGGGTGAGGTAAAAATGACAAAATTAACTGGAATCAATGTGTTAGTCACAAGGCCCGCCCATCAGTCTGAGCATTTGTGTCAACTTATAGAAGCGGCAGGTGGACAACCGGTGCGCTTACCCGTTATAGAAATTGTCGAAAGCGATGATAAAAGTGCTTTATTTGACTGTCGCGCTCGTCTGGATGAGTTGGACATCGCTATTTTTATCAGTGCTAACGCAGTGGAAAAAGCGTTACCTACTTTATTAGCACAACGCGGTTTACCAGCCCAACTTCAATTAGTTGCCGTTGGCAAACGCACCGCTGAGACGCTTAAAGCTTGGGCGTTAACCACATTGTGCCCCGCGCCGCCCTTTAATAGTGAAGCGATGCTAGCAATGCCACAAATGCAGCCGGCAGCGGTACAACGCAAACAGATAGTGATTTTTCGTGGCGAGGGCGGACGTGAATTATTGGCCGAAACCTTACGGCAACGCGGGGCTACGGTGAATTATATCAACGTCTATCGGCGCGTCCAACCGCCTACCCCAGCATGGATAAACGACACCCAAATTGATATTCTCACCGTCACCAGTGTGGAAGGATTACACAATTTGTTTACCATGTTGGATGGACAAGCGTGGTTACGCCATACACCGCTAGTCGTGATGAGTGAGCGCGTCCGTAGCGAAGCCCAAAAACTGGGCGTATCAGCCCCCATATTGGTCGCCCCCACCGCCAGCGATGAAGGGTTGTTAAGCGCGGTGCAACAAGCTGCTATTTGATTTTTAAAGAGAAACTGTGTAACTCTGTGCTTGGGGTGATAAAAATCAGGCGGTTTTTGTCTCGTACAAGGTTCGCCTGAAACGAATGAGAGTACGGCCTCTCGTACAAGGTTCGCCTTGTTTAGGGCAAAACCGTAAAGCGTTTCCAAAACGCTTTACGGTTTCTAACTGGGTTCGCCTGAAACGAATGAGAGTACGGCCTCTCATACAAGGTTTGCCTTAATGTGACATTGCCAAGTTAATTAATACTTCACAATTCACAATTCACAATTCACAATTCACAATTCACAATTCACAATTCTTTTATGAACTAATAATCCCATGACGGTTGAAAAATCCATAAGAATAGGAAATCAAACCTCCTTTTCGGCTATTGACTTTATGGAACCTTTTAATTATGCGATATCAAATGGATTTAAAACCTTTGAATGGTTTCCGGATAAAAATGAAGCGGGCAGCGGATGGGTTGAAAGCGATGTGGATGACAGCCTTAGAAACTACATTAGAGAGACAGCTTTAATACATGATTGTCAATTAACGGTACATGCCCCCAAATGGGCAAACCCGTTTAGCACTGACGTGCATCAAACCATGGCGGATTGCCTCCGGTTTGCTAATGACATCAGTGCTAAGTTGCTGAATATTCACCTGCATACCGAAAAATGCCTAGAAAATTATGTTAATGCAATAGCGCCAATTATTTTGAATACTTCTAGGGCAGGTATTAAATTGTCAATTGAAAACACGCCTTCAACAACCCCGCATGATTTTAACCGGCTTTTTGCTTTAATCAATGGCAAGACTGACATGGATACTTCTCATGTCGGTATGTGCTTAGATGTAGGACATGCTAACCTGTGCCATTCGACACACAATGATTATATAAAGTATTTAAATCTGTTGGACGCACAGGTTCCCATTATACATATCCATCTGCACGAAAATTATGGCGATCATGATAGCCATTTAACTATTTTTACCGGCCCTTCGGCCGATAACGACACTGGCATAAGAACTCTACTTGAAATACTAATCAAACGTGGCTTTTCAGGTTCCATGGTGATGGAGCAATGGCCTGAACCCCAAGCGTTGTTAAATCAAGCTTATACAAGACTTGAAGAAATTTTGGTAGTCCTTAATAACCACGCCGTTTTTCGTACAAGGTTCGCCTGAAACGAATGAGAATCGCATTTTTCGTACAAGGTTCGCCTGAAACGAATGAGAATCGCGTTTTTCGTACATCGTTTCAGGCGAACCAAGTAAGAAAAACGGCCGAAGATGGGAAGTACTTCGCTCCCTTTGTACAAAAAACGGCCGAATATGGAAAGGAGTACAAGGCGAACCTTGTACGAAAAACGGCCGAATATGGGAAGGAGTACAAGGCGAACCTTGTACGAAAAACACATAAGTTATTCTGGCACTCAACTATTAATTGCAGAAAAATAGGATTAAGTTATTACCCCCATCAGCGAGCACTTTGGAGGGGCACGTTTTTATTATTTATTAACGATTAGCATCATATACAACTCATTGAAAAATAGATTAAAACTTTAAAACAGTTTTGGTAATTTGTGGGGTGGGCTACTGCACTGCACCTCCATCCTGCGCTGACTCTTAACTATAGACTTTCAGAACAAATAGGTTCAAAGAAATCAGATTTTTGGGAAAAATATATAATTTCAAGAAATCAGATTAAATCAGATTTTT
>Ga0164315_10002316_pt1 | contig 14624 bp, 11 predicted proteins | sample GuaBasSedimGuay6_FD_113737 | JGI IMG/M metagenome (GOLD analysis project Ga0164315, IMG submission 113737) | Subseafloor sediment microbial communities from Guaymas Basin, Gulf of California, Mexico - Guay6, Core 4569-2, 0-3 cm | ecosystem: Environmental > Aquatic > Marine > Hydrothermal vents... | reverse complement strand
ATCCCCAAAGATGTTCCGGTTTATATCCATTGTCGTTCGGGTCAACGCTCATACAATGCTGTTCTTGCACTGAAAGCGAAAGGATACACCCAGGTATTTAATATTTCCGGTGGATTTGTAGGGATCTGTGCCTATGAGTATTTCAATGATAAAACAATGGGCAGAAAGCCTATTGTTACCGAATACAATCATAACTAAAGTTTGTCCATAGTAACTGCTTCAGTCTATGAAAGAAGTATTAGAAGTAGTGGTTGGTGTATTGATGTTTGCCTTTGTTGCAGGAAGCATGATAACATCGGGATTGGGATTAACGATTCGGCAAATTATTGAGCCATTTAAAAACAAAAAAATGGTGATGCTGTCGTTAATTGCTAATTTCGTATTGGTTCCCCTCTTTGCTTTTGGCATCGTTTGGATACTTCCTGTTTCCGAAGGGGTGCGGATAGGAATAATATTACTATCTGTTAGTGGTGGTGCTCCCTTTATTCCAAAGATAGTGGAAACGGCAAAAGGTCGTGTTGGCGGTGCAGTAGGGCTTATGCTATTACTTTTAATAGTCACGATTATTCTCATGCCTGTTGTCGTACCATTGATATTTCCCGGTGCATCCATAAGTGCATGGAATATTGCCAAAACATTAATATATTCAATGCTAATCCCCCTGTTTATTGCTCTTTTTGTTAAAGCCCGTTTTTCAGATATTGCAATCCGTATTCAGCCTTTTTTCGCAATATTGACAAATATTACTGTATTGGTGCTGTTTCTAGCCATTGTCTATCTGGATATAAAAGTCATTGCATCAAATGTGAGTGCATTGCCAGTTATTCTTATATTTTTTCTTGGATCTTTTGGTATAGGATACCTGACCGGCGGAAAAAGCAGGAACGCACGTATCATACTTTCAGTAGGTACCGGACTGCGAAATCCCACCGTTGCGATTCTGGTGGCCGGTCAGTATTTTTCTTCAGAACCTATGGCTGCAATTACGCCATTACTGGTTATAATAATAGGCTTATTAATACTGATTCCCCTTGCCACAAAAATCGGAAAAAAAACTGTCTATAATTAGTGGGATTCTACAGTCCGAATTATAAGAATTAAATGAACTTTTCAGAGTTCTACCGTTGTTGTTTATTCCGACGATGCTGGTTCTTCTGGGACCTGAATCAGGCCAGCCAGTTTAATGATCTGATCAGGATAGCATCCGGTCTGGGTTAGGATATTTGCGCCGATTTCAGGCTTGAGTTTTCTGTGTCATATCACAGATCTATAATCACAACCGAAGAGAGTTTTAAGACCAATGATATGGTTTTCAGATTAAGAGTCTTTCACGATATTTTATAAGCCTACAACAATCAGATTGCTTGAACCAGCATGTAAAAAAATATTTTTATATTTCGAACTCTGACTAATCTATGAATCATGGACAAGATTTCAACAATGTTTCTGGCTGCCTCTCTGATAATCATTATGTTAGGAATGGGATTATCGCTGGTTATGGACGATTTTAAAAGGATCATCATATATCCGAAAGCGATCTTTGTTGGTCTTGTCAACCAGTTAATACTTCTGCCGCTTATCGGATTTGCCATCGCAATATCATTTCCTTTAACTCCGGAGATTGCCATTGGGCTTATGATCCTGGCTGCTTGTCCGGGTGGACCCACATCAAATCTGATCACCCACCTGGCGAAAGGAGATACAGCGCTGTCCGTCACCCTTACCGCCTTAAGCAGTTTCATCACCTTATTAACCATTCCCTTTATTATAAATTTTGCACTAGTCCATTTTCTGGATGAAGGGCAGATGATACAGCTGGATGTGGTAGAGACGATTACAAGGATCTTCATTATCATCATTATCCCAATCATCATTGGAATGTTGATCAGACGTTACCGGGAAAAATTTGCCCTGAGGATGGCCAATCCTGTGCGAAAGGCCTCTGGAATTGTTATCGCACTTGTAATCATTGGAATTCTCATCAAGGAGAGGGAGAATATTGTATCCTATTTTCAGCAGGCCGGAATTGTTGCCCTGGTTCTAAATGTTAGCACCATGCTGGTTGGGTATTACTCGGCGAGATTATTCAAAATCAAGGATAAAAGGGCCATTTCCATATCCATCGAATCGGGCATTCAGAATGGAACACTTGCCATGTCGATCGCCATAGTTCTACTGGGAAGTACCGAGCTTGCCATTACCCCGGCCATTTATAGCTTGTTGATGTTCTTTACTGGCGGGCTTGCGATTTATTTTGGAAATAAACGGGAGAAAGCACACTCCTAAATTTAGCTCACCCCGCCAGTAATACATGGCGGTACAAAATACTCTGCTAAAGTACCTAAGAATCTATCGCTTTCTCGGATTACTTTTTGGTTTGGTAGCAGGTTTGGCAGCAGGTTTAGCAGCAGGTTTGGCTGCGGGTTTAGCATTGGATTCATTTGAAGGTACAGAAGCCCTATTATCCTTCACATTACTTTCAGTTCCTTGCTTCTCTGATTCTGTTTTCCAATCGTCCTGAACTTTCTTACCTGTTGACTCTTTAGCGTTCTCAGTTTTAGAATTATTGACTTTCTCGGTTCCCTTATTGTTGTTTAAATCTTGTTTACTCTTAGAACCTTCATTCCTTGTCGCATATGACTTATCTGGATTTTTTGAACCAAAATCATTCTTTCTCGTTTTATTTTGAAGTTCGACCGAAGTACTACTTTTCCTTACTGTAGTTCTGCTGTAAGAATTATTCACATTAACATGTACGTGAACATTTGTCCGGTATCTTGGAGTTGGATAAGGTCGCCAGGGGCGATAATAAGGAGGATAATATCCCCAATAATACGGTGAACGCCAGGGATTATAATATGGCCCCCAAAACCAAATAACTACCACTGGAGGATGAACATAAACAGGGGTAATTATATAATCGGGTCCGTACATATATACATCACCTACTACCTGTACGTTAGTGTCATCATCATTGCCTTTTTCAACATCAATAACTGCAACATCCTGATATTGTTCTTCTGCAATGACAGCCTGAATGGTGACTAAATGTGTTTCATCTTTGGAGGTCTCAACTACCCTCAGGTAATCCACTTCTCCATCTTCGTTTAGGTCCAGATTAGATATCTGGGTGTCAGGGTCATTGAGTTTTTTCTCAAAATCTTCAAGGTCTTCTGCTTCTCCAAACAGAGAAGCCACAGCTTCCAAATCAAGGTTATCACTGATATCATTGTCTGTAGCTTCAACTGTTGTTACATCTTGAGCATACAGGTTTCCTAGACCAACAATTAAAGCAAATACTAAACTTCCAATTTTTTGTTTCATTCTTTCGCGAATTATCCTGATATATTAATTTGATATGCAAATATATATCTATCTATGATGCCATGCTCCTAGACTACTAATCAGCAAAATGAAGCAGGACTAATGATAAAAGTCTTTCTCATCATTTTCCAGGTCTATTTTGGAACTGTTTCGTAAAATATCTGTTATCTTATAAATAACTACCTTAGTATTCCTTCAAATCAATTAACTACCCCTATGAAAAATCAAATTTTCGTACTAAGCTCTGTCCTGGTACTGTTCACCTTCGTTTCGGGTTGCAAAGAGAAGAGTGCAGGTGAACTGCCGCCCCCCCAGGTGAAGGTGGTTGAAGTCATACAACAGGATATTCCTTTGATGGAAGAGTTTGTCGGACAGACCTATGGCTTGTACGATATCGCTCTTCAGGCTCGCGTGGATGGTTTTCTTGAAGGAATCTTTTTTGAGGAGGGTAGAGAAGTTAAGACAGGTCAATTACTCTATACCATTGCTCCGGAGCCTTATGAAGCCAAAGTTGCAGCAGCCCAGGGAAAACTTGCTGAGGTTAACACCCAGCTCGTGAAAGCAAAAAGCGACCTGAACAGGATCAAACCCCTGGCCGATTTAAACGCGGTCAGCATGAGTGACCTGGATGCCGCTGTTGCTCAACGTGATGCAGCGCTGGCTGCAGTGGATGCTGCTAAGGCAAATCTTGAATCTGCCAGAATCGAATTGGGATTTACAAAGGTCTATTCTCCTATTACAGGGGTCATTGGAAAAACAGAAGTTTATCCGGGCGACTATGTAGGAAGGGGTATAACCAATGTAATTCTGAATGAAGTATCCAGAATCGATACCATCCTGGTTAATTTTCATCTTCCTGAGGAGAAGTACCTGGAAATCGCCCGTTTTATAAGTGATAATTATGCAGATGCCATCTCAGAAAGCAGAGCCAGAAGGGGCTTGACTCTGATTTTATCGGATGGATCGGTCTATCCTGAGGAAGGGAAAATCAGATTTGTCAACCGCCAGGTAAATGCAACCACCGGAACCATTCTGCTTCAGGCATCTTTCCCCAATACCAATATGATTTTACGTCCTGGCCAATTTGCAAAAGTACAGGGGATCATTGACAATATTAAGGGTGGACTTTTAATACCACAACGCTGTGTCCAGGAAATGCAGGGCAATTACAATGTTTTTGTGGTGAATGAAAATGATGAAGTGGAATTCCGAAAGATTGAAGTTGTTTCCACTTATGAGACCATGTACATGATAGTCTCCTCCGGACTTGCTCCTGGTGAGCGTGTTGTATACGAGGGACTGCAAAAGGTTAAGAGCGGCACAAAGGTAAATCCGGTCATGGCTGATATTTCCAATTCACAATCAGAAAACCAGGACTAATGGGTAATTTTTTCGTCAGACGTCCAATTGTGGCGATGGTTATTGCCATCGTTATCTTAATTGTTGGCACCTTGTCCCTCCTCAACCTTCCCATGGAGCAGTATCCCGATATCACTCCCCCCATGGTAGAGGTTAGTGCCAACTATACCGGGGCCAACGCTCTGAATGTGGAGCAATCGGTAGCCACACCCCTGGAGCAGCAGATCAATGGTGTGGATAATATGATCTATATGAAATCCATCAACGCCAATGATGGGTCCATGAAAATCCAGATCACCTTTGAGGTGGGTACCGATCCGGATATGAATACAGTCTTTTCCCAGAACAGGGTATCATCGGCCACCCCCAAGCTTCCCGAAGAGGTGAAGCGGATCGGTGTGAATACCGATAAGACCATGAGTAGCATGATTATGGCGGTCTCGCTCTATTCCGATGGCCGCTACGACCAGGATTTTCTGGGTAACTATGCATTAATCAATATCAAGGACATTCTGGCCCGGATCAAAGGGGTGGGGCGTGTAAATGTGTTGGGGGCCAGTGACTATTCCATGCGTATCTGGGTTCAGCCTGATAAGCTGGCCCACCTGGGCATTACTGTACCGGAAATTACAAATGCCATCAGGGCACAGAATGTGGTGGTCCCGGGGGGGAAGTTTGGAGCGGAGCCTGCACCTGAAGGCACCGATTTCACCTATAGTGTGAGGATGCCGGAAAGGTTGATATCGGAGAAGGAGTTCGGCGACATCGTGATCCGAACCCTGAGTGATGGATCGCAGGTAAAGATCAGTGATGTGGCCAGTGTCGAACTGGGAGTGGAATCTTACAATGTAGTGACCCGCTTTGCCAATAAGGAATGCGCACTTATTACTCTGTACCAGGCCCCGGGAACCAATGCAGTGGATCTGGCCAGCCAGGTAACAGCTGCCATGGATGATTTGAAGGGCTCATTCCCGGAGGGAGTGGATTACGAGGTGGGTCTCGACTCTACTCTTCCCATTACTGCTGGAATAAAAGAAATCGTAATTACCCTGATCATTGCCCTGTTACTGGTTATTTTGGTGGTTTTCATCTTCATTCAGGATTTCAGGGCCACATTGATCCCAACCATTGCCATACCGGTTTCCCTTATTGGAGCCTTTGCCATTTTTCCGCTACTGGGTTTCACCATCAATGTGCTGTCGCTACTTGGATTGGTGCTGGCCATTGGAATTGTGGTCGATGATGCCATTGTTGTGGTGGAGGCCGTTCAGGTAAACCTGTCCAAAGGGATGAACTCAAAGGAAGCAACCATACATGCAATGAAAGAGGTTACTGCACCGGTCATTGCAACCACTCTGGTACTGGTGGCAGTATTTATACCTGTTGCATCCATGGGTGGAATTACAGGCCGCCTTTATCAGCAGTTTGCTATCACGGTAGCGGTATCTGTCGTATTCTCGTCCCTGAATGCTTTGACTCTTAGCCCGGCCCTGTGTTCATTGTTATTGAAAAAGCCAGAACCCATGAAAGGTCCACTGGGCTGGTTTTTCGGAAAATTCAACAAGGGATTTGACCGGGCCTCAGAGGGTTATATGAAATTTACCAATGTCCTAATAAGAAAATTAAAAAGGGGAGTGGTCTTTATTGTGGTTCTTACTGCATCCATTGTGATCATTGGAAAATTTGTTCCCGGTGGCTTTGTTCCCGAAGAAGACCAGGGGTACATTTATGTAAATATGCAATTGCCCGATGCATCTTCCCTTCAGCGTACCGATGCGGTAATGACCAAGATTGAAGACGTTCTGGCTCAATATGAAGAGGTGCTATATGTTACAGCAGTATCGGGTTTTAACCTGCTCTCGGGAAGTATGTCTACCAACTCGGGAGTTGTATTTATTACGCTGACCGACTGGAAGGAACGTGATATTACTGCACTTGAACTGGCAAAAAAGTTAAACATAGCATTTTATATGGGGATTCCGGATGCCCAGGTATTTGCCTTTGGACCGCCAGCTATTCCGGGACTGGGAACCGGAGCCGGTTTTACCATGATGCTCCAGGACAAGGGAGGAAACAGCATAGATTACCTCTCCGAGCAGGCTACAAAATTTATTGCAGCGGCAAACGAGCGTCCCGAAATTGGAAATGCATTTACTACCTTCCAGGCCAATACTCCCCAGCGCTCCATGGAGATAAACCGCGATAAAGTATTAAAGACAGGGGTCGATCTAAATGATCTTTATACCACCATTTCTGCCTTTCTGGGAGGCGCCTATGTAAATGATTTTAACCGCTTCGGACGTCTTTACAAGGCTTATGTGCAGGCTGAGCCGCAATACAGGCAGAATGAGGATCAGCTTTCTCAGTTTTTTGTAAAGAACAGGGATGGGGAGGATATTCCGCTCTCAACCCTGATTTCGGTGAAAAAAATTTCAGGTCCGGAATATACCTACAGGTATAACCTTTACAGGGCTGTAGAAATAGGAGGCGCTGCAGCTCCAGGTTATTCGTCCACTCAGGCTCTTGATGCCCTTGAAGAAGTGGCAGCTGAGGTCTTGCCCTTTGATATGGGTTACGAGTGGAGCAACATGTCCTACCAGGAGAAGGCAGCGTCAGGATCAGGAAATATAGTGTTTCTTTTCGCCTTGATTTTTGTCTTCTTAATACTGGCAGCACAATACGAGAGTTGGACGCTTCCTTTCAGTATTCTTTTGGGAACGCCCTTTGCGGTTTTTGGAGCCCTGCTGTTCTTAATGATAGCTCGTTTTTTCAGTGAGACTTTTGAAAACAATGTGTTCACACAAATCTCACTGGTGATGCTGATCGCCATGGCCGCTAAAAATGCCATCCTGATAGTTGAATTTGCCAAGATGAAATTTGACGAAGGGATGAGCCTGGTGGAAGCCGCCACTGAGTCGGCCCGTATCAGGTTCCGTCCTATATTGATGACCGCTTTTTCCTTCATCCTTGGGATTTTCCCGCTTGTTGTTGCCAGCGGGGCAGGAGCAGAAGCCAGAAAAGTGATGGGGATGGCACTGCTTGGAGGGATGACCCTGGCCACCTTGTTGGGTGTATTCTTTTATCCCATGCTGTTTGTGCTCATCGGGAAGCTGGGTAAGTATGAGCAAAAAAGAGGTGCTGAAAAACTACAGGAATCTAATAATTGATCCAATAACCATTTTTAGATGAAGATCTTGAAACCCATATTGATATCAACCATCCTGGCCCTTGCTGCAACATCCTGTATGGTGGGACCAAAGCTTGAGAAGCCTGTCGTTCCTGCAGAGGAGCAGTTCAGGTTCGATAGTGTCGCCGGTGACTCCATGATTAACCTGGCCTGGTGGGAGCTGTTCAGTGAACCTGAACTGGATACTATGATTTACCTCGCCCTGGAGCATAACCAGGATATATTAATAGCCATGTCCAGGATTGAGCAGGCCTATGCGGTACTGGGTGTTTCAAAGGCTGATCTCTATCCGCAATTTGGCTATGATATTTCAGGAAGCTATGGGAACCCTTCAACTGCGGGTACTGGAACTGGTGCTGGCGGGATGGTCAATATCACTCCCAATGTATACTGGGAACTGGATTTCTGGGGCAAGGTGAGGCGTTCGAACCAGGCCGCCCGGGCTGAAATTGCTGCCTCCGAGGAGGCATTGCGTATGGTACAGATTGGAATTATAACTGCCGTTGCAGATGGTTACTTTCAACTGCTTGACTTTGATCAGCGCCTGGCCATAGCACACCATACCTGGGAGACCAGAATGGAATCTCTCTGGATCATTGAGCAGCGCTTCGATAAAGGTATGGTACCTGAAATCGATCTGAACCAGGCCCAGCAACAGGAGGCCATAGCAGCTACGGCCATTCCTGCTTATGAGCGGGGTGTGGCACAAACCGAGAACTACCTGAGTATCCTTATGGGTCAGAATCCCAGGATGCTTGAGCGTGGATTACTGGATGAGCAGGTGGCCCCCCCGGATATACCTGTTGGGATTCCGTCTGAACTTCTTGAGAGAAGACCCGACCTTATCAAGGCCGAGCAAGAGTTTTACGCAGAGACGGCCCGGATTGGGATGACCCAGGCCATGCGTTTTCCTTCCTTCAGCATAACAGGCGCCTTTGGGCTGGCAAGCAGTGACCTGTCTTCCCTGCTCAGCAGTGATGCTCTTATGTACAGTGTGGGAGGAAGCATTCTGGGTCCCATATTCAACTGGGGTAGGAACAAGCGAAGGGTCGATATTCAGAAGGAGACGGCACGTCAGGCCCTTTACAGTTATGAGCAAGCGGTATTAAATGCCTTCAGAGAAGTGGATGATGCCTTGATTGATGTAAATACCTACGGTCGGGAAGTAGAATCCAGGGAAAGGCAAAAACTGGCTGCCACCAATGCGGCTGTGCTTTCCAGGGCAAGGTATGACGGGGGACAAACCGGCTATCTGGAGGTTCTGGATACGGAGCGATCCCTGTTTAATGCGGAACTGGAAACTGCAGCAGTCAAAGGAGCTATGTTTTCTTCCTATCTCTATCTTTACAAGGCACTTGGGGGAGGCTGGATCACTCCAGAAGAAGAGGCATCCGCAGAGGAGACTCCCTGATCAGGGTGCTCCATTAAAACTACAGACTACGATGAGATGCTGTTTTAGTTCGATGGTTCCAGCGAGGTAATTTGAAGTTTATATATTAACTTGTAAGAGAACTTATGGATACCTGAAATGTATACTTGATTCAGCTTATGAAGATAAAGCATCTGTTTTTTTTCTGCATGTTATTTTTCAGCACTTCCTTGTTCTCACAAGACTCCATCTTTCTTGACAAAATTAAACTTCCATCTTTCATAGATACGCTTTTCATTGACCGCGACCTTAACAATTGGTCAGTCAGATTATTTACCAATTATAAGAATAACCGGTTTTTGCTCAATAGCGGAGACGAAAGGCTAGCTTATATACCTAATAATCCCATTGGAGTTGGATTCGGCTTAGGTACCAGGAAAATAATACTGGATATCGCGTTCAATATAAAATCCAAGAACGAGGAACCAACGGAACGATTTGATTTAACAGTAGCAATGATGCTAAATCATCACAGTATAGATTTCTTTCTTCAGTCATATAGCGGCTATAATTTTAATTATCAAGACCAGGAAGGCTTTCGTTCGGATATAAGCGATTTTGCTTCAGGAGTTGACTATATGTATATTTTCAACGCATCGGAATACTCCATGGCAGCAATGAAATCTGGGCTGGGCAGGCAAAAAAAGTCCGCCATTTCTTTTGGATTGGGAGGATTTCTTTATTTAACTCGCACATCAGCAGATAGTTCAATTGTACCTCCTGAATTATACCCTTATTTTAATGAAGAATCCAGGATAGTGGAACTGTCAGGGATTGGTACCGGTGTTCATGCCAGTTTAAACGCCATGGTTCCGTTTTTGAAAAACTTTTTTGCATCCGCCTCTATTACGCCTGGCATTGGGCTCATGTATAAATTTGTGGAGACAGAATCCGGTTCTTATAATCCTGAAGATCCATTCATATACAAATTAGACATATCCACTATGCTGGGATACAATGCAAATAAGTATTACATAAACTTTACACTGGGGAATGTATTATTTAGAACGAGTCTTGATCATAGCAACTGGGTCCTTAATAACACCGTGAAATCAAAACTTGCCGTGGGCTATAAATTTGGGAATCGCTGAAAGGCATGAAATAGCTTTCCAGGATCTATTTCGACAGCTGCAAAGCATAGAGGGCAAAAGAGCCCAGCCAGTGTCCCCCTTCGTAACTGTCGCCAATCAGGTTGGGCAGACTATAAGTCACATGTGCATCTGCAATAGGAAGCAGGTGCTCGTACGCGGGATATTGATGGGCCAGACCATACAATACCCAGGCCCTACTGAAGTTCAAGCCATCGAGATGTACCAACTTTCCATCGCTGCGGTCTGATACCCTGCCAGGCTCAAGCACAAATTCCTGTTGCAGTAGTTGTGGTGCAAAATCACCCATCCAGGTTGGAAACTCATATTCATCAAGGACTCTGCGCATCAGATCAATCTCTTCCAGGCAGGGCGAAAGAAAGTCAAACCCGCTGGGTTCCCATGCCATTGGGCAGGAGGCATCGCTCAAATAAAAATCACGTGCCCGCGATTCGATAATTGCCTTCAGGGAGCTATCCTGAAGGGTATTTGCATAGTCCCAGGCAAAGCTCATTCCAAAGGCTGTATTGCTGTGTTCACCCACCCGAATGGGATAGACCAGTTTGGGTAAGAAAGCTTTATAACGCTCCACAATCAGTTCCGTAAGTGGCTGCAGGTTCTTTTCCAGCTCATTACCCATGGGATCATCCCAGGAATGAAGCTCCTCCACAAGTTTAAGCAACCACGCCCAGCCATAGGTTCGCTCATACGAACTTTCTTCGCTACGATTGAAGTACTCTACTTCTGTAAAGATGTTGGAGGCTGTTAAATTCTCTTCTAACTTCTGTCTGATCTCAATGGCCCCCTCCAGTTCGGGGAACATCTTTAGCAGCTTCACCAGGGACCAGTGAGCGTGAACCGCTGAGTGCCAGTCAAAACAGCCGTAAAAGGCAGGGTGCAAGAACTGTGGTTCTCCCATATCGGCCTGGCTTCCCAGGGTTTGCCCCAGCTTATTGGGATAGGCGGTCTGCATACATGCCAGAGGCAGTTTAGCCAGGTGACTGGCCTGTTCCGGAGTCAACGCCACAACTTCCCTGTTACCTGGAACTTCATCCGTCTGACCGGTCGTGCATCCTGCTCCCAGGAGGATGGCCAACATGGTATAAATTATCCCTCTTTTCATTTTATTGGCTTATCTCTTTGAAAATTCAGAATAGAGCTTACACTTCCCTCCAGGTAATCCCTGTAACTCTCCAGGAAATTGTACTGTCCGAGCGAGATGAGAGGTTTGTTTTTTCCATGGAAGTCACTTCCGCAGGTCATCAGTGCACCTCTTTTACTTGTTTCACCTGCAAAGTAAGCCACTTGCTTGTTGTTGTGGTAGTTATTGAAAACTTCAAGCCCAGCAGCCCCATGATCCATCAGTTCATTCACCACCTCTTCACGCCCTTCCAGGTTTAAACCGGGATGTGCTACAATGGGAATACCACCATTGTTTCGCACAAGCGCAACAGCTTCCTTGAAATCGAGGTGATCGATCTTTACATAGGCTGGTTTTCCCTGAGCAAAGAAGTCCAGGTAGAAATTGATCAATGGCATATCACTTCGCTCCCCACCCGGCAGATATGGTTTGAGCCTGGGGTTTGAATGCTGGTTGGGGTTCTGAATAAGCAGCTCGGCAAAAAGCTCCCCGGTGGGAGGTTCTTCTCCACTTTTCTTCATCAGTTCGTCCCGATCAATTACAATCCCCAGCTGTTCCAGATTACTGATCATCTGCGGAATAGCATCCATGTGCCTTCGCCGGACGCTATACTCCAGGGTATCAAAATCGTCACTTTTCAGGTCAATCTGGTAAGCCAGCAGATGGAGATCGCATCCCTTGTAGTTGCAATCGATTTCAATGCCGGGAATAAAATTTATTCCTTCCTCAACAGCTGCTAAGCGCATGGCTTCGCGTGAACCTCCAACACAATTGTGGTCAGTAATGGAGAAGGTGTCGACCCCATTTTTATGACAATTCTTCAATATTTCCGGAATTCCCAGTTCACCATCATTGCTATAGAGGGAGTGGATATGCAGATCAGCTTTCATCAAATCTTAGATTTTTACAATAGTATATTCTGTCTTCTTTCGTGATTTCTCTCTTTACTCCGCAGGGATTCCCACATGTTCCAACAAGCTCGTTGATGATCTTTTCCTTTTCGCTTGCCATAGGTATGTGCTATAAGTGTTTAATCAAGTGATCTGATGGTTTCCATGCTGATTCAATGTAGTGACTGAACGAGGAGTTCATCAATCCGTTTAAAGCGGTAAGCGCGCAATTTCAGCTCCTCCACCAGTTTCTCCAGGTAAAAGTAGAATTTATCGGTTCTTTCCGGAACGGTTCCGATATGCGAAAGCAGTATAAAACCATTTAGTCCGTTTGACCCCGATGTTTCATAATCCAGTACTGATTGAAAGATTTCGTCACTGCTGCGATAAGTCCCGGTTCCAGGCACCGTGTAGTCAGCATGAGACAGGGTTCCATGAGTATGATTGATCAGCTGTAGTCCCATCTGGCTTGTCCAGGTGCTTATGGAATCGTTGTACCACTCGTAGGGTGGTAAAAAAAACAGAGCATCCTCTTCTTTAATACCAAAGCTGACCATAGCCTTATAATTGTCCTGCAGGTCATCACGGAACTGTTTTTGCGTAAGCAGCAGGCTGTCGCGTTTGATCCAGTCACAATAGAGCAGGTGCTGGTCTGAGTGAGCCCCCAGGTAGTGCCCACCCGTATCCAGAACTTGAATAAACTCTTCAAATTCAGCATTCCTGTAGAACTTGCCCGTAAGGAAAAAGGAGGCCTTTATACCTTGCTTCTTCAGGATATCGGCAATATGCATTCCGCCATCGGCGTACTCATCCCCGGTAAAGACCAGGGCCAGTTCCTGTTTGGAGGTGTCGCCACGAACCATGGCACCATGAAGGTATTGATAGGTGGGGCTCCCTGTTTGGGATATGGCCGGCCGGACAGGGAGAAGTAGCAGGACCAAAAAAGTGATAGTTAGGGAGGCCTTATTCACCTGCAAGTCTTTTATGAAAGTGTTTCGAATCGCCCCATTCATCATATCCAATCTCTCCATCAGCCAGCTGAATCCTAACATCCAGGCAATTCTTGCATTCTTCCGGCTCCTCATCCACACAGGGTTTATTCTCATAAAGGGCATAATCGTTCCGGTACTTTCCCGGAGTGATATTGGGCATAATGATATTGGCTCCTACTTTTATAGACTTCTCCCTTCCCAGGGGATCGATGGCCTGAAGGGCAGTGGCTGCTGCAATATTGATATCCTTCATCAGGATGCGAAGCGTGGCGATCATTTTCAGTGCCAGGTCGAATCGCTCTTCAATGGGAAGCAGCTGATTTCTATATGCATATAGTGGGGTATCCTTGTGCTCAATATAGGGTCCCATGCCCACCATATCGATATTGAACTCTTTCATAAACAGAAGATCGTCGGCCATGTCTCCGGTATCCTGGAAGGGCAGGCCGATCATCACTCCTGTACCGGTCTGATAACCGATTCTTTGAAGGGTCTTCAGACAGGTCAGTCTTCGGGCATAGTCGTGAAGTGTATCGGTAGGGTGGTAGCGTTGGTATAAAGCGGGATTGGAGGTTTCGATCCTCAGCAGGTAGCGGTGGGCACCCGCTTTGAACCATCGTTCATAAACCTCCCGGCTTTGTTCTCCCAGGGAAAGTGTTATGCCCAGTTTGCCCTTTGAAAGCTTTTTTATCTCCTTGAGAAGGTTCTCCACTCTAAGTGTAAAAGCAGGAGATTCCAGCTCCCCGGCCTGCATGACAAGGGATCCATATGCATTCTCAAATGCAAACCGGGCCGCATCCAGGATCTGTTCATCTGTCACATTATAACGGTGAGTGGCTTTATTGGATTTCCTGATGCCACAATAGTAACAGTCCTTTCCGCAAATATTGGAAAATTCCACCAGGCCCCGGAAATGTACCTTGTTTCCTATTTCGGCCAGCTTGACTGCAGTGGCCTTTTCAAACAGGAGTTTCTTCTCCTCATCTTTTGCCTCGAGCAGGGTAATCAAATCTGCTCGCTCCAATCTCTCTTTCTCAAGTATCTCTCTTACTCCCATGCTACAGATATGATATGGATTCGGGATCCAGTTCAACAAAGGGGGCCACAGCCCGCTCGTAGATGCCATGCATGTATGCAATGGCCAGTCCATAATCTGTTACCGGAATGCCGGCCTCACTAGCCGGTTTTAAACTATTACTCCGTTGTTTACGCGT
>Ga0164315_10002315_pt1 | contig 14636 bp, 9 predicted proteins | sample GuaBasSedimGuay6_FD_113737 | JGI IMG/M metagenome (GOLD analysis project Ga0164315, IMG submission 113737) | Subseafloor sediment microbial communities from Guaymas Basin, Gulf of California, Mexico - Guay6, Core 4569-2, 0-3 cm | ecosystem: Environmental > Aquatic > Marine > Hydrothermal vents >... | reverse complement strand
ATTACAAGCTGATATCTTTGGTGATGGTTCTGACTTTTTGACTATAGATTTTTGGGATGAGCAGCTTACAGATCATTCTGGTGGAAACACTGCTTCTTTTACTTCTGGGTGGGGTTATACAGAAGCGTACAAAACCACTGGCTTACGGAAAAATAGTTGGGATAACTATTTCTACCCAGGAAATTCATTCAATGCTGACAATGATTGGACACTTTCTTTTTGGGTTCGTAACGATGGACACCAGCATACAAGTTACAATTCAGTAATGCTCATGCAGTCTTATGGCTTATGGTTTACCATGAGACGCACAACCAGATATTTTTATTTACGCACAGGTAATGGAACAGCTTGGAATACAAATAATCGTATAACGTACCCTACTAAGTATGGTACTGGGAAAGGATACTGGTTCCATATAACATTGGTTTTGACATCTACTGAAAAGAAAGTTTACATGAATGGTGAGCTCCTTGCTACATTCGCTGATCCAGGAATACAGGATACTACCGGACACCCCTTCTACTTTGGTGGTGAGTCTCACGCCAATGATGAGATGAAGATGACACTTGACAATGTCCGCATCTTCAGTAGGGGTGTTACAGATGTAGAAGTTATACAGCTATATGAAGAACGCCCTCTTGGTGATGCCCCCATACATGATGTTAAGGGACACCTACTTACTGACGATTTATTCAAACTGATGGGTGTGGCAGAAGAACCTAAGTATGAGTACAAGTTGGATGGTAACTGGTCAGAAACAAATACACCAGAAATGTCAGGGTTAATCAAAGGAAGCACCATTGATGCAGATTCTATGCGGTTCACTGGTGTCCGTGGTATCCATAAAGAAACAACCTGTGCAGATGGGTCATCTAATATTATAGATGAGCCAAACATTGAAATTGTTTGCAGGTTTAAACCAGATAGAAAAGGTACAGGCTTTCCACAGGCTTTCTATAAATCTGGTGGGGAGACAAATGGTATAGCCATTGGTACAGATGCTGCTGACAGTTTAGGGGTGTTTGCCAGAGATACTGATTTATTGACTTCCATTTTACTGCCATCAACTACCTATAGCATCGGTGAATGGTACACACTACACGCTACCCAAAATGCTCTGACACTCTATGATGAAGATATGGTTGAGGTCGTTTCTAACACAGGGTCTCTAACTGTTGGCAGTGGCACAGGACAAGAGTCTGTTGGTGGCGAGTGTGCTAGTTCTGTAATAGGCGGTGTTGGTACCACTACACCTGCAAACCCATTCACTGGAAGTATATCTGATGTTGAACTTCTTGAGTTAGGTACTGGTGAGCTTACGTTCCCAAGTGAATTACGCCTTGCCTGTGAAATAGGTGAGACTGGTGTACAGTGCCAAGTGGAAGTTGATTCTTGGGACATTGCGAATGGGAACATTCAATTACATGTGAAGATACCAGCACTCCCAAGTGATGCGGATACTACACTCAGGTTTTATTTCTCAACAGAGCATGCACCAAATCCAACATACGTTGGTAACATTGGCGACGCTGCTGCTCAACAGGTTTGGGATGCTAACTACATTGCCGTTTATCACATGATAGATGACAATGACACTATTATAGATTCCACTGCCAACGCATTGCACCTTTCATTAACTGGTGGATCAACAGTTGATGGCCTCATTGGAAAGGCTGTTACCTTTGATGGTTTGGGTGACTTTGCTGATGTTACTGATGGTGCCTTTGAAATAACAGCCACAGGATTGACGTACGAGGCTGTAATCAATCGCCCTGCACAAACTGGTGCCTTGAGTGCTTTAATCACTAAAGGGCAAGCAGGAGCCAATTTAGGGGCTTTCATGGGTATACCTGCAAACTCAGATGAGTTGCAGTTTGGTACTGCCACTGACTTTGAATCTGGTGGGATGCTCACTGGCATTGGTTTAGAATCTATTGCTGGTACATGGGATGGCGGTACTGGCCTTGCCCTGTACGCTGATGGTGTTACTTTGACCACTACCCCTACTGGTTCGTTTGCTGGCTTTGGTGCCAGTGGTGAGCCTATGAGTATTGGTGCTGAGTCTGATGATGGTGTTGTGCAGTCATTTATTGAAGGAGACATTGATGAAGTACGTATTTCAGATATTGAACGGTCAGCAGATTGGCTTGCACTTGTAGCTAAATCTAATCAGGATGAACTTGTTTTATTTTCTGGTGGTGTGGGTGGCTCATTAGAGACTTGGGAAAACAGCCCAGTAATGACATTCGTTCTGGACGGTTCTAAAATAACTGAAGACTTAATAGATTTTCCTATAATGGTGCCAATCGGCACTGCCGTTGGCTTGAATAATTTTGACAACACAGGAATTATCCGTGAGCTTTCTGGTGGGTTCAATGGCCTTGAGGAGTTTTCAGGGCTTGATGGTTCACAGCCTGACACAGATATTTGGAAAGAACCTATATACCCCAACAGGTACTCTATACAAAACAATCAATTAGATGCATTACAAATAGCTAACATAGATACGTACCTTGGCGGTTCACTGCAATCTGTATGGAGCGTAGAGGGTGACTTTGATGTTTCTGTGGATTTTGAATTTATCACAGCGGTAACTGGGAACATGTTTGCAGGATTGCAATGTTGGGGGCAGGATGGAGCATACTCTTCTATTGGCATAGATGGTGCCACACGCTTTTGGTGCAGGGTACAAGCTCCTGGCAGTGCTTGTTGTAACGATAAGTATATAGCAAGGGCAGGTCATGTAGGACAAACCAGATTCACCCGTGATGGAACCACACTCAATTTATGGAAAAAAGAACCAGCAGATGCTAATTGGGTTCTTCTGTGGTCACAACCGTTTACTGATTCTATATGTTCTTTTGGTATTAACTTATGGAAGGGGCACGCATCTTACTCCTCACATCATAAGTTTGACAATCTCCTTGTGTCTGCTGGTGATGTAACTGGTGGGCAGGTTAATGGTTTTATGCGATTAGCCATAGAAAACAAACTCACTGGCGACCAAAGTTTCTGTGAAGTTGCTACATGGGGGCAGGAGGCTTCGTATGACCGTGAGTGGATGGGTTCTATTTATAGGGGTGGCACTGTTTCCGCATCCCACATGTATTCTTCTTCTTACCCTGCCTCTCATGCGTTTGATGGTGTAGTAAGTTCAGCAGGACGCTGGATCACACCAAACGATGTTTTTGATACGGCTACAGGAGAAGCACTTGAAGATTGCTGGTATCAATGGGATTTGGAAGTGCCCAAAAAATTGAAGGGAATAAAATTACAGCGTGAGGAAGCTTCTCAGAGCACACGAAACATGCCAAAAGATGTTATTATTTATGGTTCTGATGCACCTGATTTTCTAGGGGAAGAGTTTTTACTTAGTTCTGGTCAGTATGATGACACTGTTTCCGGTGGCTGGTCAAATTATTTGAATGTTGTTACATCTAAAAGTTGCAGGTACATACGAATCAAGATAGATTCTATATGGATGGATGGTTCATTATTAGGCCGTGTTGGTTGTCAAGAGTGGGAACTGTCCACAGAGGAAGGTTCGCAGGAGAATTTTGATAGGGCACGGATGCTAGGTACAGATTCCATGGGTGATCTTGGATGGACTCATGAAGGCTCACCTGTCGTGCACAGCAATTTTGTTTCTTTTGGTGGTGACAGTGGTTTGCAGGGTTCCGACTATTGGGATCAAGATGATATAAACGCTGTGGTGATTAGGTTTCGGGTTTCTGATGTATCAGGCACTCAGTGTCTTTACAAGAATGGCGGTAACGGTCATGGTTGGGGTATCTATTTTCACAATGACGAGTTTGGTATTGTTGGGAGGAACGCTGCGTCCGACTTGACTTACTTCACTATCCCTAATGCACATGTCCTTCCTGATCTGTGGGTCGATGCATATTGCACCCTTGGGGAAATAAGAATACATGAAAGTGTTTCAGGGAAGCATTTGCATACAGCCATTGGAAGTGCTGATGTATCAGATGGCACAAACAATGAATCTATAGGATATAGCGGTGACGGGGATCAATTTGGAACAGACCCTAACTTCTTCAAAGGTGATATATCGTTTGTAAAAGTGTATGTCTCCGATATGTTTGCATGGCCTGAACCAGCAGCAGCCGTCCTGTACACAAAGATACCATTGCTTACTGCGGGTCAGAATGCCATATTCAACTTGTACTATGATAAATCACACGCATCCAATGTAGGTGGTGATGTTTCTGATGATACCAAACTACTTATACATTCAAATACGTACAATGGCGATGTTGCTATTAAGGATAGTTCTTTTCAGAAGCATCCCGTAAACAGGTATGGTGACATACACCACTCTACAGATGAATCACGTATAGGTTCTTCCGCTATTAAAGGAGACGGTTCTGGGGATTGGGTACAAATAGCTGACCACCCTGATTTTGATTACTCTGCTGGTGAATGGTGTATAGATTTCTGGTTCTATTCCACTAATGCAGGAACCCATAATTTCATTGGTAAAAATCAAGGTGTCAACCCGTATGATGGTTGGTACATACAACGGTCTAATACAAACGACATGCTATTCATGTCTAATAGCAATAACCCAGTGATTGCTTCCACTGGTGGGTTGTGTGTTGACAATGCGTGGGTGCATATTGCATTTACATACGACGGTACCAACTTACGATTATTCATAAATGGTAATTTAGAAGCTACCGAGACGGTCACCATACAAAACTTTGCAGCGGATGTTACAATAGGTAGGCTTGCTTCTGGGTATACTTCCTATCAGTTGCATGGATACTTAGATGAAATACGTTTCACAAAAGGTGACTCTGTATGGACTTCTAGTTTTACACCCAAAAGTTCTCAATACATTCCAGGATTTGTTGGTAATACTGGAACTTCAGCAGCACAGAATGTATGGAATGACGATTTTGTAGCCGTATACCACATGGGACAAAACCCAACTGTGGAATCTGTTTTGGATTCCACACAAAATGAATACAACTTCTCTACCGCTGTGGTAGGGATTGACCTTGTAGAAGATGGTGGCGACAAATACTTAACATTCACTGGTGGTGACATTCGCAATACATCGTATAATTGGGCTGTTGGTGCCTACACAGTTGAGATGAGGGCACAGCGTAATGTTGGGGTTCTATCTGGCTATGAAAGCATCATGGAAGTGAATGACAATTACACGTATGAGCCATTTTATTATGAAAATGGTGATCTCATGTTTGGCACACCTTCAGGCAACTATGCCACTTGGAATACTGTATGGACAGAAAAAGATTATTTTCACAACGTGTCTTTCTCATTCCCAGATATTAATGAGAACGGGGTCAACGTCCCAGAAGTTACCATGATGTTTGACACCATGAATCATGGGTCACAAGGGGTTGCTGTTGAATCCCCTATAACAACTATTAACGTGGGTAATGATGATCTTAATGGAAACCCATTCTTAGGGTCAATCTCTGAACTTAGGTTTTCTAAAGTAGAACGCTCTGAAGCATGGAAGCTGGCAACCCACTTTTCTAACGAGGATGAACTGCTTACATGGTCGGATTCCAATAAACATGAGAACCCATTACCTACATGGGAAGATCACATACCAGTGAAGGGGGTCATTAAGGCAGCAGATGTACCTTCTGCTCAAGTGGACTTCCCTGTTAGGATTTCTTTAAATGCTGTATCTGGAAAATCTTTATTGGATGCTAGATACATATCTGACGCTTACAGGAAAGATGGTGTTTGGGGCGGCACTGTACTTGAGAATTATAAGTTCGGGACAGACCGCGATGGGCTGGCTACGTTCCTGACAGACAACTTGGTTTTCAGAACAAACGACTTAGCTGAAGAAGATAAAGCTATGACTTTTGACGGTTCCGGGAACCAAACCGTAATATTACCTGACACCCTACGAGGCACTTTAGTAGATCAGTATTTATCAGTTTCTTTTTGGATAAACACAAAAGGACATAGTTCTCAAATGTCTATCATGGGAAGTCACTATAGTCATGAGCTAGATGTTGCATGGTACACATCTGGGAACATTTACTTCCATAGTGGGCACAGCACCTCTGCTGGTACGTACCAAAGGCTAGAGGCTTACCTGCCATTAGGACGTTGGGTGCATGTATGTTATGTAAGGAATCTTGAAGAAGCGTGGCATACCCTTTATATAGATGGTGTCCAACAAAATCACGGCTCCGCCACCCAGTATGTTACAGTAGGTACAAATCAATTAGCAATAGGAGACACCGCCAGAGATACCCCGTTCATTGGATCATTATCTGATGTTTGCTTTTTTGATGTAACTTTGGATGCAGCATCAGCAAAAAGCCTATACTTGAACAGGCAACGACAAACGTATAAAGATCACGCTGTTGTAGCTTTATTTGACAGTACCAATACAGAGTTCCCTTGGTTGAAAGGTGATGTACTCAATTCAATTTCTGTTACTGGTAAAAAGTTCAATGAAGGGTTATGGTTTGCTTTCACCATAGATCATGAAACATACCATGTGTGGACTGGTATTGATTGGAGAGCCATAGCAAGTAGAGATGAAGCTGTACATGGTAATGCTGGTGATTCTGATTGGCATTACAGAGATGACCTTTCTGTCTGGGCTAAAACAACTAATACCGCAGAGTGGGCTATCAGTAAAGCCCTTCTATTTTATGCAAATAAAATGTCCATGACGGTAGTTAATACCCTTACCTCTGTGGAGTTTGACCAACTCTTCGATACCATCACTGGCACCTTTGATACTGCTGTTGGTTTATTGAGTTCTATAGATGGGGCATTACCAGAAATTTCAAAGGTGGTGTTTAATGATACTGAATACTGGTCATCTGCCATTTATGACCTTGAGCCTTACGACGGAGAAATAGTATCATCTAATGTGCGGTGGTCTTATCGTTCAAATGAGGGTAACGATCATTTCAAGGTGTATGTGATGTACACTGGCAATGCTGATTGGATTGAGTGTCCAGTTAATGATAGACCTATTCCTGGGATTACTCCTGGGATGACCACAGTTGGTATGCACATGCAGTTCAAGGTTGAGTTCACTATAGACTTTGTGGCTCAACCAGAAGAGATTAATTTGGAAGTAACAATTAAATAGGAGAATCACCGTGGCTAAATGGGTACCAGATGCGTACTTGGAGTTAATCCTTGACGAAATACTGAAATCAGATGAGCAGGCCATTTGTAATGCACAGCCTACCACATTCTTTAATGCGGTATGGCCTGACTTATGGTTATCTAATTCCACCTATGTGGTTGGGGATGTAGTGCACCCTCCAACAGTTAATGGTTTTGTTTACGAATGTGTAGTTGGGGGTACTGCCGGAGCCACTGAACCTGGATGGGGTACAGCACAGGATCAGGTTTTTGCCGACAACACTGTTACTTGGAAAACCCATGAAAATTATACATTGGCAAATTCACCAATGGTGCCTGCTGATTATACCATCGCTGACGGTGACGTAGATGGTCGTAAATTGATCGTTGCACAAAAAATGGGGGTGGTAACCCATGATGAGGGTGATGTGACGCACACGGCTCTTTTAGAGCTCGCTACGAAAACCTTACATTTTGTATCCACGGCTCAGACCACACTTGGTGGGGACAACCATGTTGATGCTGGAAGGTCTACCATCTTTTTTGAATATGATGTAACTGTAAGAGATCCTCAGTAATGGGCTTTTACGTACCACCAGCATCGTGCGACCCTCTTGCCTTTGAGATAGACGGGTCGTACACCCCTCCAGCATGTGATATGCTGAACTTTGATAGTGGGGGCACCGCTCCGTGGCAGATACTGACTCACGACGTTAATGTAGTAATTGATTCACCAGCGATGACATTCTTTCAAGGTGACATGATTACTACCCACCCCGTAACTATCGGTGTGGAGTTCAGTGATAGTTTGTTGGATATCATGATTCCAATAGGTATAGATCATGTACAGATTGGGGTTGAGTCAGATGATCAGGATATTGAGATACTTCCTGACATGATAATTGATGGGGTTTCCTTCGATGTTGAAGCAGACCACATGATCATGAGGGGTACGGAGGAACAACACTTACCAACAAAGATCGATCCTGGGATAAACATGTCTTGGGAGAAAGAGAATCACATAAACAGGAAATTATGTTTACCTGCTGGTGATGGTGAGCATCAGATAGTTCCAATACGGATACCGTTCAAGGAAGAGACTAGACCAGACCATGAAGTACGTTCCCCTTGGTATTCAATGGGTGCTATGGACTGGGAGTATAAGATACCGTATGAGGAGTTCCCAATCATGGATTGGAATATCTCCTCATCATGGATTGGTATGTTGCATTACCAAGATGTTTTTAAACACGTAATATGGGATACCCCTACTGAATTTGACTGGAAGTTTTGCATGTCATATAATGCACCAAGCTCCCATGATCATCATAAGAATATTTCATGGGATACTCCCGTTGATTGGGATTGGAAGTTTTGTGCATCGTATAATGCTCCAGGAAACTTAAACGCCCAACACTGTGTTGCGTGGGGACCTTTTAGTTATTACACATTATGTTATGATGATGACAAATATTATCCACCAAGGGTGTGCCAGCCTATCCAGTTTGCATTTCCAAACAAGTACCCCATGCATGATCCACTTGTTTGTAGTAACATAGGCTTTCATCTTAATACGTATGCAACAGTACTTAACAAGAACAGGTGCCCATTTGAGAATTGGCACTCAGGTATTAGAGACAGGTATCCAGGGATTACCCTGCCACCAGAATCAGATTTCCCATCAGCACGACAGGTGTATTATATGATGAACACAGTCTTAGTGAAAGAATACATCACCAACAGGCCAGTTGAGGTTCTTGGTGTGTCAATGACAATAGATAGGGACAGTTGGTTATGGCAGTTCCAAGTAACCGTTGCCTCAAGGGATTGTCTCGAAGTTATAATGCCTCAAGATGGTGTGTTCATTAACATCGTAATTCAACTCAATGGTTACGAGTGGTTGTGCACAGTTGAAAGCTGGTCAGAGAACAGGGCGTTTGGTAAAGATGCTTGGACAATAACTGGTAGGTCACCCTCATTAGTTTTTGGTGACCCAATGGATCCTAAAAAGTCAGATACCGTTTCTGGTGGTAGGACTGGTCAGCAATTACTTGATGACATTGTAGGCGATAAAGAAGTTGATGACACATGGCCTGGAGGCACATTACACATGCCGAGGTGGGCAGCAGATTGGACAGCGTACAATCCACTTAGTTTTGACCCATCAGGATGGCATGTCCCAGGAGGCACACTTTCTTATTCAGATCAAACCAGTATACAGGTCATGCAAACCATAGCTGGTTCTATTGGAGCATACATAAATACAGACCCAAGTGAAAGTGTATTCCACATCAAACCCATGTATGCTTTTCAACCATGGAATTGGGAACTAGAAGGTGCCATTGAATGGAACCATATCATTGAAGATCAGTGTATTGAAATTGGCAGGAACTACGATTTACGGTCAGATTATCAAGCTGTATATGTGGCTGGTGAATCAAGGGCTTCTGATGGTAGCTCAAGTAATCCTGATCCAGCAGATAAAGCTACGTTTGCTAAAGTCTGCAAAGATGGTTTCTGTAGTTCTGACCCATCCATTAAATATGGACCAATGGTTACAGATGCTTTAATTACACATTCATCCGCTGCCAGAGAACGTGGCAGAATGGTATTAGGTGATTGTGGTGAGTGGGTTATCCACACTTTAAAACTGAATGTGCTGTGTCCACAAGGTTCTGGTTTAGGATTGTTCCAGCCAGGAGATATGATTAAGGTACTTGAACGTGGCGTTGCTTGGGGTGGTCAGGTAACAGGAACCAACGTATCCGCAGCTAATTCAGGTAATGGATTTGTTGTGCAGCAGGTCGTCACTGTTGAGCAATACATAGGAGATTAACATGTCAAATCCGTATTCAATGTTTTTAGACTTACTGCCCACTACAAACAGGTGGGTTGGCGAGATAGTTGGTATTGCTCCAGGAAATAAAGTTGAAGTCAGAGTTGTGTCAAACCCATCTGCTGGTAACATTTATGTGGATAGTAACACTGCCTTTTCCGCTGGAGACTATGTGTTTATTGAAGGTACCACCATAGTCTCCGCAGCCCCCACGTTACAGGATGCTGTGACAGAAACGATAAACGTATTAGAGCCTTAGAAGGAGAACCATGAAGATTGATAGAACAGCAGATACTTGCCACCCGTTAATGATGGATTGTATTGAGAGAATTAACAGCAGGGTCATACACGCCCATAATGCCCCTATGCGGCTCTTTGAATCAGGGCGTACCCATGACAGGCATAACATGTTAATTCAGCGTGGGAAGACCAAGGACATAGTCTCAAGGCATCTTTTCAACCTTGAAAATGACCCGCCACTGTTTTGCACAGCGGTCGATTATGTGTACTACGATAAAAAGTGGTCATGGAATTTGCGTGACAGCACTGTGCAATCATGGTTTATATTGTTTGGCAACCTTGTGCTGGATGAGTGCCCCGAACTTGAGTGGGGTGGGCAAAATAGGAAGTCAACAAACTACTGTCATTTTCAATTAAGACGTGCTATACTTGTTGATAATTTAGACAAGTATCCGTGTGTTGCCCCATAATAGGAGAGAACTATGGCTACTAAAGCCCCAGGAATAAAGAGTTTTTACAGAGGTGACACACGTAAATATCTGGTCACAATCAGGGACAAAATAACGGATGCTCCCGTCTCAGTTGATGGTGGTGTCCTTACAGTTACGTTCAAGGGAACTAAGGCCGACCTTGATGTTGATGCAGCTTTGCAGGTTATTGTAAATGCTATTGAAGCCGACCCTGCCAATCCTACTGGTGAAATTCGTATTGTCCTCACAAGTACTGATACTGATATAGAGCCAGGAAGCTACTTCTATGATTTCCAATTTGTATCATCCAGCAATGAAGTGACAACAATCTTGCCTCAAGAGAACCAAGAGGATAAGGTAAAGATCTTAGAAGATGTGACAAGGACTTCCTAAAATGTCTAGTGGCGATATCATACATGCATACCTAGTTGAGGAAATAATCTATGCGGATATTGTTGAAGAAGTCATAGATGTTTCTATACTGGAGGAGACTATTGCGGTTGAATTAGTCGAGGAGACCATCTTAGTTGATATGTCTCCTGAGATTATCGAAGCCCGTATTGTTGAAGAAACAATAATTGTAGAAGTTGAATCTTTTTGCAACCCCTGTGGCGACCCCACACCACAGCCCCCTTCTGATAACTTTTTAATATTTGATAGCGATGGTTCTTTGACGGTAGGTGATTTGATTTATCAGTCATTGACATTGGATAAGTACGCAATTAAAGTTATTGACAATCTATCTGAAGGACCAGTACTGGGAAGGGTGTTAGAATTACTAACTGGTACAGAAGTCAAAGTATTACCAATCGGAGAAATAACTGTTGATGCTATTTTACTGAAAGGTAAGAATGTATTCATCAGTGCTGTTGGGGAGTTCACCTCAACCGTACCATTAACGGGTTACGTACAATTCTTGGGAGTTGCTTTAACTCCCACTTCATTGTATTTAGACCCAGAATTGATAAGAACGAAGAGGGCATAAATGAGTGATGAAATAGAAGTAGACGTAGTTGACGAATCTGATAAGGTATACCTTACCCCTGAAGAGCGGTACAGGGTCAACCTAAGCACGGAGCAGTTCATTGTACAGGAACGTGACAAGAAGATCATTGAATTACGTTTGGAAGTAATCAGGGCACAAACAGAACTTGCCAAAGCACAAGTTATTATTCTTTCTAAGGATGAAACAATCCTCAAAATGCAAGCTGTACGTGCTCATGAGCAACATGCAGTATTTAACGATAAGTCAAAGCAATACATGAAAGGCGTAGCAGTCGATCATGGTTTGCCAGAAGATTCTAAATGGGGATATAACCCTGAAACTGGCGAGATTGTTTTAGAATAGCTGCACGCAAATGGAGGGGCATGGCAATCAGCACTGGGAGTGTGATTGAACATCACACATAATTTATCTTAAAACGGAGATTTTTCTAATGGCACGTAAATTTATTTATGTAAATGCCGATGGTGATTATCAAGAAACTCCTGGGGCGTATGAACAATCTGACTTCATTGCCGTTTCTGCTGGTGCAGCAGATGCAGGCAAGCCTATTGTTCTTGACGCTGCTGGTTTGATTGATGGTTCCCTTATTGATGAATCAGTTATTCATCACGGCGACCTCGATGGTCTTGGAGACGACGACCATACTCAATACATCCTTGCTGATGGTACCAGAGCATTTTCTGGTAATCAAGCACTGGGTGGTAACCTTTTAACTGGTGTACAGGATCCTGTCAATGCTCAGGACGCAGCAACCAAAGCATACGTTGATCTCATTGCTCAAGGTTTGAAACCAAAAGCAAACGTAGAAGTTGCCACTACTGGCAATATTACTTTGGCCTCTGCCCCTTCAGCTATTGATGGGTATAGCCTTACCGCAGGTGATCGTGTACTCGTACACAATCAAACAGATGACACTGAAAACGGGGTTTACGTTTTCAATGGTGCTGGTTCTGCCATGACACGGGCTGATGACTGGGATTGTTCTGTACCTGATGGTGAGTTTTACAATGGTACATACACCCCTCGTGTTTTGAATGGTGCCACTTACCAAGATTACAGTGTAGTTGTTGTAAGTACTGGTTCTGGTACAGGGGGTTCCCATGTTTGTGGGACTGATTCTGTAGCCTTTACTTCACTATCTTCACCATCAGCTTACTCTGGCGATGTAGGTATTACATTGGATCACGGTGCAAACACTATTGCTGTTGATTTGGTTGATACAGGATCTGGCCTTGCATTTGGTGGTGTGTCCAGTGATGAGTTGACTATAAATTGGTGTAGCAGCTTCACCATAAACTCACCAGAGCCTGGATCTGTTATAGCAGCTACCGACCTGTGTACCACTGCATTGTACCTCGGTGCTTCTATCGTAGGTATACATGATACCGCAGATAACTTTGTGGCTAACAATGTTGAGGATGCTCTGGCTGAACTTGCTGGTGCCCCACCACCTGATTTCAACACATTCGCTGCTGGAGAAGCAATTTCCAAAGGTGATCTGTTGTATATGTCTGGTGCTGATACTGTTTCCATCTTACCCATTGGCAATAATTATTATGCTGTTGGTATAGCTGGTGCAGATGCATTGATTGCGGCTGATGTTCCAGTACTTAAAGATGATACCTTAATTACAGGTATCCTCACTGGTGCTACCGCTGGTAATAAGTACTATTGGAATGGAACTGACTGGACTACCAGTATTCCTTCTGGTGGCGGTGCTTACGTGTGGCGTCTTGGTTGTGCGGTGAACTCAACAGATGGCATCGTTGAGACCGAATTTATCAAGCGTAACAGTGCGTAATTAACTTTTGCATGTGTTGGGGTGTAAAAGCCCCAACACATCACACAGGGGCAAATAGGAGCTCTCATGGCAACAAGGGTAAAAGCATTAGTAGCTGAACGTAACGGCATTGAACTTGAATACCGTGAGGAGATAAATCCTTTTGGTGATTTGTTGCAGGCGTTTGGTATGCTTTGCAATGATGAGATTACGGTTGCTGGTGGTAATACTGACCCTTCCCTTGGGGTGGGCTTTGAAGCTGCTGTAGGATCTGTGTACTTTTGCAGTGATGGAAACATATATAAAAAGACAGGTATAGCTAACACTGACTGGACTATTTTTTCAGGTGGCAGTGGTGGTGCAATTTACATGAAGGACATTCTGGATGTGGACAATGCCCTCGACCCAGATAACGAACAAGTATTAATGTTTGATACCGCAACAGAAAAATGGTATGCTAAAACAATTTGTCAAGAAAGTGAAGATTACGGTTTAATAACAGTACCCGTTGATTGCGGGAATTCCGACTGGGGGAGTGTAGCGTAATGTCTAAAGAAGTCAAACGCAGAAGAGGTACTCAGGTTGAGCACGACGCTTTTGTTGGTGCAGAAGGTGAGATAACTGTTGTTACAGATGATCACACTTTACGTGTTCATGATGGTACGACTCCAGGTGGACATGCAGCAGTTGGACCTGAAGGACCACAAGGTATCCCAGGAAATGATGGTGCTGACGGTGCTGACGGTGCCCAAGGTATTCCTGGAAATGATGGGGTAGATGGAAATGATGGTGCCCAAGGTATTCCAGGGAACGACGGTGCCCAAGGTATTCCAGGAAATGATGGTGCCCAAGGTATCCCAGGAAATGATGGTGCTGACGGACAAGGTTTGCCTACTGGCGGTACCACTGGGCAGGTAGCCAAAAAACAATCCAACGCTGACTTCGACATTGCATGGGAAGATGAATCTGGGGGTACAACAGCCCACAATAGCACAACTGAAAGGGACGCTGACGATGCCCACCCTTTGACTTCCATCACAGATTTGCCTGAGACACTACATACCAAACGTGATAAAATGTGTGGTATTTCTCACAGACCACATTCCGAAATCATATATGAGGAAGCAACAAAAACGCTTACTCTACAGCCAGCTTCGGGATCAACTGAATTTAGTATTTGGTCAT
>Ga0164315_10002314_pt1 | contig 14637 bp, 22 predicted proteins | sample GuaBasSedimGuay6_FD_113737 | JGI IMG/M metagenome (GOLD analysis project Ga0164315, IMG submission 113737) | Subseafloor sediment microbial communities from Guaymas Basin, Gulf of California, Mexico - Guay6, Core 4569-2, 0-3 cm | ecosystem: Environmental > Aquatic > Marine > Hydrothermal vents... | reverse complement strand
TAGATCAAATAATAGCATTATAGTATTTCCGAAATATAATTTTGTATATGCATATCATGTTAGATACTGTTCACTGGAATTGGTTCGAACTCATCTTGCTGTTCAGTCTCACCATACACATGTTCAAGGAAATCCCCACTATTTTCAACTTCTTCCCATTCTTTAATTTCGGGTTCCTTATTACTTTCCCATTCTTGAATTTTGGGTTCCTTATCAGTAGTAGGTGGCACTGACTCATTTTGCTTAACAAGATGATAGTCACCACTTAAAATCTGCATGATGGCACCCAATGTTTCTAATTGCCAATAGCAATCTGCTAATGCATTATGTGTTGACTCATTCTTAATAATGGAATTTGCATGTTCATACTGGGCTGGATAAAGTGCCTTAGCAGTATTCCTGAGTGTACGGAAGTCATGAATATTATTATATCGGGTATGTGATGTTAATGGAGACAAACCATATCGGGTCATCAAATTATCTATCTTGGGTACATCAAATAGAATACCATTTGCCCATATCATGAAATCCTCACCTTTAAATGTATCCTTAATCCATTTATCAATCAACTGTGCTGCAAGGCGCGGCTTTAATCGAGGCTCTGAGTATAATACAGAATTTACCACAGCTGTATCCTGATCACGCCAGAATTTAATAGTTTTTGGGTCCACATTGAAGCCATCCATCAGTGAGGATGTAATATCAATATTCACACATAATTCACCACATGGTAAATAGTGTTCATCAAATATTAAAAATCCAATCTGTGGAATAATCGCATTATTATCTAATGCAAGTGATTCAAGATCGATCATTAAATTAAACATAATATATTCTCTGATTATTAACTGAAAGTGGGTAGCGCAGTAGACCGCATTACCAATTTATATTCACGTTTAACATCCAATACCATGCGCCGAAATGCTGATTTTACGACATATTGAATTGGGTAATATGGCGTATAAGTACCGGTATTTGGATTTATTCGTTGCTTACTGGGATGGTTAATTGTTTGATATTGAGTAGATTCACCAATATCTTCCGGGTTAATCAGTTGCTTAACTTTCCGCCGAATCATTTTAGCTTTTGTACCACGCATGTTTACTCTCCTATTATTATGCTGTTATTTTGTCAACTGGTGGGCGATAGAACCACATACCATTGTCGCGCATTGATGGACCATACCCTTGCTGTGCTGCAAAAAATGCGCGGCGTTTCAGGTAGGCGCAACGTGTCTCATCACGTTCTTTTTTTGATATAGCACCACTAAATCGTGCCATTTCACCTGAACAGAATTTCCGTTCCTTATCTACATATTTCTCTTTTACAGTTGCACTAGTAAAATATATTTGGGCAGGGTTTTGTTTATTCCACCCGGCACCACCCGGAAATATAGAGATATGGAATTTTGTTTGAACTTGAGGCTGCATTATTAAATATCCTGAATTATTTCGATCTTTGAGATTGCATAATTGGTACCACTTGAAAGTGGATTACGGAACCACCCTTCAACATAGTGTATCTTAACCTTACTCGCAGATTTCAATACTGATACAGTACAGTCATACATAGCATCTGTTATTGACATGTTTTTAAACTGATTACCGGCATTACCCACTTGAACTAAGACTTCACCTGTTTTTGAGAATGTTCCCTTCATACTGACCTTAACAATACGACCAACACGGAACCCCTCTGACTTAGAGCCAGCCGCACCCGGATCAGTGCACGATTGTAGTGGAGTAGTCTTATCAATTAACCCAATCTGATTAACAATATACTCTGTATTAAATGCTGGTGATTTCACCCGCGATTGTGTGTATTTGATCCACGCATATTCCCCACCAAACTGTTTCATTAAAGGCGCATCTTTTGCGTCCATACTGAAATACCAAGGATTGACAACAGTTCGACATTTATCACCGTCACCACAACTATATGTTTTGACTAGTGGGGTACCTTCCCGCCCCATTAATAACTGACCTTCACCTGACTTGAAAGCCAATCCCTTTACACTGAACTTAGTTATTTGTCCCATACGGTACCCTGTGGAGTAAACACCAACTCCAGCAGAATCTTGTGTAGACGTGGAAACATATTTACTTGCTGTATCAGGCTGAATCGGCTGAATCGATTCAACTGATTTGTATGGACTTGGCTGAATCTGATTGACTTGCTTATCACCGCCACATCCTGTTATTAAAAATACAATCAATAACGAAACAGCAATGAATAGAATACAACGTATAGTTTTAATCACAATGGGGCGCTCATACCAAAACATAATTATTTACCGGGTTAAGTGTGAATTTACTTGCTCATGAATTTTACGTGATTCCATTATCAATACTGTTGCCTGATCAAGTAAGTTATTTGCGCGCGTAATAAGGCGTTCAAATTCCTCTCTTGATAGCTTTCCCGGTTTCGGGTGATAGGGAATACGATTACTAGGTGAAAAATACATACTAAGATGTAACCTTTATTATTTGTAAAATCATAATGGGGTCATCTTAATACCCCATTATGAAAGTGTCAACTATTAAATTTTAATAATTTTACCGGATGGATTACGCTGCAAATGCAACGTAACGTGCGTAATTGTAACCGGATGTGTCAACAAAGAATGTTTGACGGTTTGGAGCGGTTACAGCGTGGAGCAACAGGTAGCTGGTATCAAACCAAATTTTACTCAGTTCATCAGTCATATTCCACAATTCCTCAACAGTATCAAGTCGTGGATCATCAGACTGTGCACCACCAACAGTGTTCCAACCTTCCATCGGAGCAGGACGTGGATCATTGCGCAAGTAAAGATCACTATTGTCCATCAGAGACACGATGAACTTATCATATTCTTCATTAGTAAGTTCAATCTTTGCAACAACCTTACCACGATGTTTAGAATAATCACTAGAACTATTCAACTGTACTGCAAATTCACCAATTGTTTCATTCTTGTTCAAGTGGGGAACTTTTACATCAACCATGGAATCAACATCAACATCAAGTGGATTCCGTACACTCATTTTCCACACTTCAGTAGAATTCAACTCCGAGTCACGGCGCGCTTTCCGCTCAGATTCTTCACGTTCCTCTTTTGCTTTCTTAGCAGCAATTCGGGCATCTTCGATTGCATCATAAGCGGCGATCCATTCCTTAACCGCTTTCAGAGTACGCATTCCACCGTACTTATCCCAATTATAGCGATTACCTTCAGCATCATATATATCATAGTAATGATGCTTTACTGCATATACAGCAGGAAGGTGATTAGTACCAGCATCAAACCAATGGCGAACGCGATACTCATCAACCCGGTCTTTACGTAATTTGATATTTTTGACTTCAAGCATAATTTAGTTCCTTTGTGGATTCATTCCTAACCAACAAAGTGATTATCTCATAATAGTTGAACCGAGTCAACTATTATAATGACCATTCTTCTAAACTTTTCATGTGGAATTCCAACCCCCACCCATTCTCATTCAACATGGCGCGCTCAATTTCCAACCGAGTCACCCCCACTAGATTCATATCATCGCTAGACCAAGATAAGCGAGTCACAAATCGCTGGGATGGGCGATCAAACCAGCGGTGTGATTTCAACTTCACCTTAACCGTGCGCGTGTTCAACTGAACAGTTCGAGTGAACTTAGTTACAGATAAGGTGACTGGTAATACATGATCCATGTGATATATCCAACTAGTTAGTAAGGGTATATTTTAGTTGAAATGGATCAACTAATCAAGGATTAAATGATTAAATTATTAAATAATCCAACCAAGTTTTTGCGCAGCATCGGTGTTTGTAATATACAACCGCTTGAACTTAAATCCACGACCCCAAATTATATTACCACTGAAATCTTCACTTTCACTATCTTCTTTCGGCAACCACATTGAACCAGTCTTTAGGTTAAATTTAACAATAGTAGCATTCTGAATATGACCACCCTTCAATGTGGATAGTGAATTAACAACGCGCGCGACAACCTTAGAACCACCAATTTTCTGATCATAGGCAATGGATTTATCAAAAATCAATTCCCGCGCATAACCAACTTTCCCAAATTCGACAGCACCAATTACATTTTCACCACCAAAGCTTGAAGCACCAGCACGTTGATGCGGCGGCACATGATTGATTTCAACCCGTGCGTTAACCTTTTCAGCTGGTACGGCACCTTCATCTAGTTGAGTTGAAAATTCAGTAAAATCTTTCATTGACATATCCTATATTGAGTTGAGTTAATAAGAGTATTTAGTAAAGTAATGTTACCTCAACATTAGGGATGCGTTTCTGGTAGTCCAGCGCGACCTGATTAGCTTCTTCAACCGTTTTGGCAGGTACCCTATGCATTCCCTCTCTCATAGTACCACGATGGTCTATGATTCTCCACGTGTACCCTTCAGTAACATGGTCCCAGTCTTCGTTATTACCATATGGAAGAACAGAAAACTTGCTTATAACCATTCCTGTTTTCTTGTTAACTACCTTCATAAACGGTATTACATCAATGTAGATTGTCATATCAAAATTCCCTAGTAGGCATTCAATAAAGCAATGTGGGCACCAACTGCATTTCCAACACCACGACCACTCATTGCATCAAATTCGAGGTTATTAGGACCAACTAAAACAATTGCATTTGGGATACGATCCGGATCACCGATTGCATCATGTGGGACAACGTTCGCACCACGATAACCGTCTGCGTCAGCAGGATAATAGGCGTACTTCTTTCCGGGGTAATACATAGTGACTCCTTTCTTTATTTAAAAAAAAACAAAGAACCGCGCAACAAACTCAATATCAGCGCCAGCCAGAAGTACATATTAATACATTAGTTGAAAGAAGTCAACTAAAATGATGGGATGCATAAAGGTTATTTCCTTTACCGTTCACCTTTACAGGGTTAATTGGTCATTACTCGCTTACCACAAGCATCATGCATATATTGGTGGACATGGGTTGCCGGAATGTAGGCACCCTTACTGTTAACTTGACCATCAGTAGCCATATCCTAAATTGGTGGGCAATCTGGGAGTCGAACCCAGATACACCGGAATTTGAACCCGGTAGGTATGCCAATTCCACTCAATTGCCCGTAAAACTTTTTAGGAAAACTAGGTAGTTTTCCTGAAATAAAATGGTGCGGATGGTGGGACTTGAACCCACACGCCCTTTGTAGGCACCGGAATTTAAACCCGGCATGTCTTCCATTCCATCACATCCGCAAACTGGTACCGCTGGAAGGACTCAAACCTTCATTTTCATTCAATTACCCTTATCGTGGGTAGAAGCCACGTGGGTTACAACGGTATTACAAATTGGTGCGGGTAGGGGGCGTCGAACCCCCAAAAACCAGTTTCTAAAACTGATATGTATACCAATTCCATCATACCCGCATAATATGGCGCGCCTCGTAGGACTCGAACCTACATTTTCATCCATTACCTTAGTCATGGTTCGTAGCCATGCGGGTTACAGGCGCATTAAATCTTGTACTTTATTGTTAAAATGACCGCCCAGTTTGAGCATATCAATATTGGGTAAAAACCCTCATGTATAGGCTGGGGCGGTACTGTTAATTGGTAGGGGTACAGGGATTCGAACCCCGGATCACCCGGTTAAAAGCCGGATGCTTTAGACCGCTAAGCTACACCCCCACATTGCGTGAAAGTGTTGCACACAATCACATTACTCTGGAGTAACCTTCCGTTTAAGTCGCAGTCGTAATCGTGTGAGGCGCATTGGTCTATTCCTAAAATTCGTTGTTTGTTTAAATAGTTGCGTAAGTATATATACAAAGTTTACATTAAGTCAAGAAAATAATTAAAATAATTTTAATTAACCCGGATCATCACCCTGAGTAGCGGAATCGGGTTAGGTGGATTCCCTACGTTTACTTTCCCATCAGTACTACTGTAATCGGAAAGATGATCCGGTTTAACCATGTACCAAAAATCCTTACCTCAGTTGCATGAGTACCTACACAACTGAACTGACTATATACAAGTAATATGAATATTGCAACTATAAAATGAGAAAATTCAATATGTGGTTATATCGTGGTAATCCAATCACCCAAGAGTTTCTAGGTACAGATCAATCTGAGTGCCCCCATTATGGGTTTGTTTATGTAATCACCAATTCTATCAATGGGCGTAAGTATGTTGGTAAGAAGGTGCTTTGGTTCAAACGTACATTACCACCCCTGAAAGGCTTTAAACGCAAGCGTATCGTGATTAAGCCTTCAGATTGGCAAACGTACTGGGGATCATGTAAACCGCTTATAGCGGATATTGAGGCGCAAGGGAGCGATTCATTCACACGTGAAATAATCGAACTATATCCAGATAAACGCGAAACAAACTATGCAGAATTGCGATTCCAGATTATGCATAATGTGTTAGATTCATTAGACGAAAACGGTAATCGAATTTGGTATAATGAAAATATTGACCGAATCTATTACCCAACTAAAGCATATGGTGTTCGGCGCGCGGAAGAACATAGGTTAATTATGGACCAGTTGAGTTAAACACACTCAAAATCTAATCCAAATGCAGCCGATAGATATTGTAGCCCATCTGCCCACCCAATATACCAGTCAAAATCAATAATAACTGGATCATCGCGGTCATCACCAACACAAGTTGCGTATGTTAAATCATTATCCAAATGAATCGTTAGGGCATCCGGGTTATCTTTCACGAATTCCCAGCGTTCCTTATCCGTATCCATTTCATTCATGCGCTCAGCTATACTATCAAATGCCATATAATCAGTCATATTCGTTTCCTTAATTTAACAAATGGTGTCCATTTGTTCTTATAATAAATTCTTTCATGTATTAAATAGGGTCCACATAACGTGGACCACCTTCGAAGTGAAATCCAATACCCTATGATTGGCTTATTCATATACGTGACAACAACTTGCACTTACTGTACAACACACCAGTCATATGCAAGGATATCAGTTTGTGAAGCCAACCATGGCACAACCTGATTATCAGCTGTACGCATATCAATATGTGCATGATAGTTAATTTCAGTTCCTTCAGGATAAATACCCAATAGTGGTGCACGGTTTACTGTGAATACGGAACCCGGTACTAAGAATATAAACATCTTCTTACCATTCCACCCCACGCGCGCTATTTTTTGTCCAGCTTTAATGTGAAGCAATGCTTCACTAAAATCAAGTTCTGTTGTTTTCATTATGATTTTCCAAATTTACGTGAAAATTCGTTCAACCGTTCTTTGCGTTTATTACAACCACAGTCAAACCCTGTTACCTTAGTAATAGCTTCTGTGACCTTATCAGCACCAATTTTTGATAATGCTGATTCAACCCTGTCGCCAAGTTCAGGTTTTAGTTTCGCAATGGGCTTACTTATACGTTTCCCAAAACCGGGAACATAACCGCAATTCACACACGAATCTAAATGCATTGCATGAGCAATATTACGCCCTTCAATTTCTTTCCAATATGGACGGTAAGTTCCACATTTACAATTAACTGCCATTTTACAATCCTAGTGATTTATAAAAATCTATTACTTCCTGATCAACGATCAAATCAGATCGTTTTATATTTCGTTCTAATTCTAAATTCTTTAATGAACGAATGCGTGATAATGCAACATAAGTTTGTCCATGTGAGAATGCACCTGTTCCAAGATCAAGAACACATTCATCTAATGTCATACCCTGTGCCTTATGTATTGTAATTGCATAACCCAACTTTACAGGTATCTGTTCAAATGACCCATCAACTACTTTAGTGATTTTACCTTTTACTCGCTGATAACGATACGACTCCCATATCTTCATACCAATCTTTACAGTGCCACCATCATCCAATTGAACCATAATAGAATCATCATCTAGGCTTAAAACCTCACCACACTGACCATTACTGTATCCAGCAAATAGATTATTAGCACAAATTACAACACGGCATGATTTCTTTAATTTTAAATGGGGTTCAACTGGTTTTTCGTTAAATCGACCCTCAACAATGGCATAATATGTAAACTCATCTTCATTAATATCATCGAAAAATACAGTATTAATAATCCCAGCTATTCGATTTGTTGTACATAATGTAACTGCCTCATCACATTTTACTTCATTACCTTGACACTGTTTATTAATCCACTTTAATACAGACTGTGATTTTGATCCCCTGCGAATAGAATTTAGTGCCCGGATTGTATTTTCATCATCTTGGCGCATCACCTGATCAAGTTCAATTACATCAAACTCAATTTGTTTCCATGTGTCAGTATTAAATGCATATAAAGACTCATATAGCTGATAGTAAACATCATTATCATCGCGTGTTAATACTGGCGGCAACTGAAAAAAGTCACCAACTACTATAATCTGAAGACCACCAAATGGTAGATGATTTTGATGCGTAATCCTGCGAAGTTTCTCATCAATTGTAATGAACATATCACCGCGAACCATTGATATTTCATCGATAATGATGGTTGTTATTTGACCATCTGAAAATAGATCAGCTGTTGAACTATTCACATCAAAGTAATCACTATCAGTCGCTACGGAAAATGGTAAACCAAACACCCTATGAAGTGTTGAACCCTGAATATTCAGGGCAGCGATCCCAGTTGGCGCAAGAAATAATGCGGTTGATCCAAATAGTGTTTCCAGTTCCCTGATAACAACAGATTTACCAACACCACCGGACCCGGTAATAAACAGGTTTTTCCCCTGTTTAGCACAATCGATAGCTAGTTGCTGTTTTTCATTTAACCTGATTATTTCATCATTAACATGACTATCATCCTTCGCCAGTGCGCGCACGGCTTCCTTTCGCGCAGCGCGCATACGTTTTAATACATTACCATCCATTTAAATAACCCACTATCATAATCAACCACATTTAGATGTTCCACAGTCACTACATTTAAAGCAACCCTCAGAATAAAATACATTATTACCATTACATGTATCACATGGTTCACCGGCTGGTTCACCATCTTTTATATAAGATTGGAGATATTTTTTAATCTGGAATATAAAACTTCCAACAAATGCATCTTCTACCTTATCTAATGTTAATGTTATATTTTTTATCAAAACACCATGACGAAGAAGGAATGATATCAGACGTGCAACTTTCTGTACATTAGAATCCCCCTTAATTTTTAAAATAACAGATTCAATTTGATCTTCAGGTAAACCTTTTTCCGTAGATAGATCAATTAACTTATGGACACACTCATCTGTAATATCTGTTGATTCCCGATTATTCGTTTGAACAAATAGTGCAAATGGGCGATTAACTGTTTCAGTATAAACAACTGTCAAATACCATTTTTTACCTTCAGCACGTATTGTTTTCATAACAGCCTGTGCACTATCAGGTAGCTTTACCTCATCTAAGATAATTTCCTCATCTACTGTGTATTCATCTTCCTTTGATGATAGAACAGTAGCCATTGTACCCGCGCGATAGGTAGTAACCCCTTTAATCACCCCGGATTTATATGCATCCAAGTAAATATCTTTAAACTGATCATATGGATAATCATGTTGAATATTAATAGTTTTAGACATAGCTGAATCAAGGTACCGGGCAAATCCGGTCATATCAGTAAGATGATCATCTGAAGTCAGTTCAGTAGTAGTAACAGCCCATTTTGCGGATATATCAAATTGTTTATGCTTTTTCAGCCAGCGAACACCATAATCCTCACATAGAACTTCTTTGGTAAGACCACGATTACTGTCAATTTTATAAATGATGCCATTGTGTTCCCCACGAAGAACATCATCGTCACCTTCTTTTACTAGTTTAAACATTTCAGTTTCATGAAATTCACCCTCATACCATTTTGGGCACACATCAGATATTTCATCTGGCATCTTACCCACGATCACTGTACGAATATATTCTGGCATAAATACGGGTTCACCCCCGCCAGATACAACATTAGCCATAATGGATGTATTACCAGTTGGTTGAATGGATAATATTGCACTATTTCGGATACCAGTGGTGCGAACTTTTTCCATATATTCATCACCTAAATTCAGTGATTTAATAAATGCGCCTTCAGCATGTAATTCTGGATTACAATATTTGAACATACCCTTTTCAATAGCTAGATCAATGGATGCTTTATATGCTGTTTCTGCAAGACACTTCATAATCGAATCGCGAAGTTGGTTAGCGTCATCTGACCCAAACCGTATTTTCATCATGAATAATAGTGAACCCCACCCCAATACACCAAGACCAATCCGGCGTTTATTACGCATTGAATCCTCATATTCTGGTAATGGTGCATTTGACACATCATTAATATTATCCAAGAAACGCACCGCAATTGGAATGATGGATTTAAATTTATCGAAGTCGAACCGGGTGTTGGTGCCATTATCATGAATGATATATTGAGTTAGATTCATGGACCCAAGATCACAAACACCACCCGGCTGAAGTGTTTGTTCACCACATGGATTTGTAGTAAAAATACGATCCAGATAATTAGCCGGATCAAAGTGATTTGCACGATCCAAAAACAATATACCGGGTTCAGCACGATTATAAGTAGATTCCATGATCAGATTCCAGACCATCATAGTGGAAACTGTTTCATATATCACAACTGAATAGCCCTTTTCTACCCATGCAACAAGATCACCATTCCATTCATCTGAGTATGCCTCATGTGTTGTATCAGGAAAGCGTAACTCCCATTTATCCAATTGGGCGTATTCTTCTGGATACATTTCCTTATCCAGAGTTGATAAGATCGAAATACGATTCATAAACTCATCTGTACAATTAACAGATAAATTGAACTTTGATAAACGACCCGGCGTTTGCTTAGCTGTGATGAATTCTATAATATCCGGGTGCCAAACATCTATTACGCCCATCATGGCACCTTTCCGGATTTTCTTCTTAGCCAACGGATTGATAGATTTCTTACCGGAACCAGCTGTGATGATATCGGATGAAACATCAAATAATTCCATATACTTAATGGAACCGGGTGATTCAACTCCAATACCTTTAATAAATGCACCGCGCGGGCGAATATAACTGAAATTGTCACCCCACCCGCCTTCACTTTTCAGAGTATTTGCCTGCATTTGCAGGTTATCCATGATCCCATTTAAGCTGTCTAGATCATTCACATTACGTGGCGAAGCAAAGCAATTCATTAATGTAGTCCCACCCCAATCAGTCCCACAATTGGAGTAGATGCGCCCACCTGTAGTGAACTTAAACCCACTCATAATATTATAGAAACTATCGGCGTACCATGTTTTTAGGTATTCTGTATCTTCAGCTTCGGCGGCACCACAAGCAACCCGGCGAATCGTTCCATCAATATCATCATCATTTACATCACGGTATGTTTGATCCCAAACTTCATATGAAAAAGCATCTTCAAAAAATGTATCAGTCATTATTTATCCTTATTATTTATATGGTTATTATTTTTCGTACTGCGTTATTGCTAATTTTGCCCTTAGTCCAGAGAGTGAATGGTCAGTTATATATTTCTCAATCCAATCGGGTGTATATCCAGAAAGTACCATATCATTGATATCTTTTTGGCGAATCTTAGTTCCCCATATACAGACACTGAATCCATGATTTACAGCTTCTTTCATCCGTTTTATAATATTATTAGAACGGGGTTCATTATCCCAAACAAATGTTGTATTGGATGGATCAAAAATATTCCATGGTATATCAGCGCCACCCATGCCGACGCAATTCTTTAAAAAGATCGAATCAATTGGACCTTCTACTACCTTAACCCGTTCTTTATCGTTAATGAAATCTAACCCATATACTTTAGGATCATCTTCAATTTCAAGTGTATAATAACGTGAACTTTTAGGTACTTTATCACCCACTGCGCGCCCTTGAATATGAGTCATTACCCCATCCTGATTAATAAAGGGTAATAATAGGCGTGGGAATCTATCAAAGTAGGTAGTTTGGTATCCGGGTATCTTATCAGCTATCAGATTCATGCTTGAAGCCCAGAATAGCCCGCTCCAGCGATTCTTTGGTATCATACGACCCTTGACATACTCCACCATGAAATGGTCATCAGGGAGCATTGAGATAGGTTCAAAGCCATCTAATTGCTTGGGTATTTTAAATTCCTGAATCTTGAATGTATTACGGCGCGTATTAAATTTAGGTTTTCGTGTTGTGCGATTATTAGTTTTTCGTGTCTTACCCCCATGGTTTTCCTTAAACACTTCCATCTTATGTTGCTTATGCAATTCAGGAGATATGATATACAACAATGAAACAAATGGGCGTGAATCACCACAACGCTGGCATTTATACAGATAGGTATTATTGTACAGGTAAATATAGCCACGACACTTAGTAGCATCACTAGTACTATCCCCACATATTGGGCACCTAAAATTCCAAAGATTTTGTTGCTTTTCTTTGAAAAGGTTTAGATATACGCCCAAGAATCGGATGTACTTAACATCAATCCACGCAGACATCAGATTAAGAAAGATAATTCTCGGATGGTGTATTTATGATCAGGCGAAGCGGTTTCACCATAGCATATTATAGGTCCATCATGGCACATATTAGGAACTGAACCATCACGCCATGTGACTGTAGGGATAAGACCTTTTAATTTATCAAGATCATGTGATGCAGCAATAAAAAGGGTTAAATAACCCTCATTATGAAATGAGATTCCGTAGAGTTTCATGATATACCTTCATATTATTAGAAAATCTAATATAGCACATGAAGGGTATTGATATCAACAATTTATTCAAGGTGCATTTCCATTGGGGATGTATAGTAGGATTCACATGCATCAATACGGGCACCTGATTCACGAATCCACCCCTCAATGCGCTTATTGTTCAGTAGTATATTCTGATACGAATTACCATCAATCACAAAGAATGCGGGTTCATTTTCAGGGGTCCATAGTGTAATGCTAACCATATTTAATTCCAATGGTGCTGGAATTGTAATTCCCAATGGTTCACGTTGATATGGAACTGGTTTTTCGATATATTCTGTACGTGTCCATGCGCATCCTGTTATGAACATGGCAAATAGTATTGTTATAATTAATCGCATGGTATCCCCTTGGTTGCAGATTCAATACAACCATATGAATGATCTACCGCTTTTTGAACAATTTTCTTTGCCTCAATAACATCTTCTGGGGTTTCTATTCCCGGTATTATATTGGTCAGAATATTATCTAGTTCAGCACGGGTTGAAGCATATTCTTCTGATAATGTCACCTTAATTGCATTTAAATTATCAATTTTTTCTTGCCTGTCCTTAGAATCAACCATTCGCTGTTTAGCCTTCACTTTTTCAGCTTTCAGTGTGACTTTAAGTGTAGATACATTTTGATGGGCAATCGCAAGATCGACTTTAGCTTGTTCTAAGCGAACATACTGAATTTTACCATAAGAAAAGAGTGCAAGCATTATAAGAAAAACAGCACTCCACTTTAATATTGTGGGGTTCTTTAAAAGTTTAAGCAAGATCGGCATGATATATCCTTTAATTTAGTTATAATCACTTCATCCAATGAAACCATATCACTAATATGTTCATTGTCCACATAACTATTTAGGAACATCAGAAATGTCTTTAAAATACCATGATGTTCACTTTCCACTTTATAAAATAGAATTGTGTTTCCCGCACCAACACCAAATTGGTTTAGGACAATGATAATATTATTTAATGCAAGTCGCTCATTAATATCACCATCATTGGTAAACCTGCGAAACAATTTTTTCAATACAATTACTTTATTAATATCCCCATTGAATTCCTCAATAGTAAACAATGGGGATTTATAATGATCCAATGCATATCGTACATAATCACGTTCTATCATAAATTAATCGATTTCAACCCATACCACATTACCGGTATCATAAGCAACACCCTCAACCATAATTTCTTCACCTTGGTTGACGTGAAACCCCTTTTTCCGCATAATCGTTACAATGTTTACCCGGACCTTATTACGACCTTTCGGATTAGGCTGAAGTGCTAAGATGATAGCCAAACCAGTTGACTTACTAACAACACCATATTCATAATTGTTAGGGCGTATCTGTTCAGTACGCTTCCCGCGTGGCTGTACTTTACGATTCTCAATATCCCACACGTCATCACGAAGTTGCTTTGACATTTTTTGGATGAACTTAGTCAACACTTTATCAAATTCACAAGCGGCGATCATTGGACGGTTACGCGAGTCATTTAATCGATCAATTATAAAGTGCCCGGAAAAATTGAAATCAACATTAATGATGTTGAATACCTTCTTAAACCGCGCAATCAGTGAACCGGCTTCCTTATCAGTAACTGGTTCACCAGTTGGAATACACTGGTTCACTTCTTCCCATAGATTTTGAAATGACTTAGACATTACTTAGCTGCCTTTGCTTTAGCACGGGGTTTTGCCTTTGCTTTAGCACGGGGCTTTGCTTTAGGCGGTAATGGTTCAGGTATAACATCGATTTCAACTTCCGTATCAATTTCGGATGAACTTTCAATTTCCGTATCAATTTCGGATGAACTTTCAACTTCCGTATCAATTTCGGATGAAC
>Ga0164315_10002313_pt1 | contig 14639 bp, 10 predicted proteins | sample GuaBasSedimGuay6_FD_113737 | JGI IMG/M metagenome (GOLD analysis project Ga0164315, IMG submission 113737) | Subseafloor sediment microbial communities from Guaymas Basin, Gulf of California, Mexico - Guay6, Core 4569-2, 0-3 cm | ecosystem: Environmental > Aquatic > Marine > Hydrothermal vents... | reverse complement strand
CTTCAGCAGCAGCTCTAACAAGGTTTAATGAATCAGACATTCTTTTCATTATTTTTATAGAATCAAAATTGGTAACTTCATAAAGAACTTTAAGGGCCTTTGTTGAATATTTAGCATTCTCCTCAATAGCTCGTAGGTCTTCTTTGGAATAGCCATCTTCACTAATTTTGGCAGCTAATTCTTTGATTTTTTCATCTTCAGCATCTTTACCATCCATCAATCGGACTTGTTTAATAATTGCAAAATGCATTCCCCAATCCATTAAAAATGAGCTTAGTCGGCCAATTCGCTCAAGATCTTTTTCAGCTTCACCTAAATCGGCATAGCCACGATCAGTAAAAAAGGCATTCAAGGTTTCATGATTGAGATCTGCCTTCTCCGTTGAGTCCATAGCATTATAGTCTTCGATGATTTTAATAACTTTATTCCATTCTTCATCACTAACCTTTCGATCTGTATTAGTGATGTCCATTTTTGCTAATAAAGACTCAGAGAATATCTTATCACTGTCCTCAGGATTTGCATCCATTTCTTCCTGCATCTCTTTTGCATTGTCAGCCATTTCTTTCATCTTTTTCATCTGACTCATAACACCATTGTCATCTGAACCACCGCAAGAAACCATAAAGGCTAATGCAGGTATTAGAAATACTACTAATAATTTTTTCATAGTTTCAAATATTTAAGTTAATTATCTTCCAAAAATATATAAAAACCAAGTGTAATGCAAATAAATATTACTTTATTTAGGAAATATGAATTAAGTAAAAGAGTACCAAATGAGGAGGTTATATAGGGGGTGTGGTAGATATTTATGGATATATGGAATGTCTTTATACAAAAAAAGCCCGTCATAAATGACAGGCTTAATACGTTTAAAAGTTTGGATAAAGCAAATATTAAATTACTTTCACATTTACTGCGTTCATTCCTTTTTTACCTTCTTTTAGCTCGAACTCAACTGCATCACCTTCGCGAATCTCGTCAATAAGACCTGAAATGTGTACAAAATGTTCGTTTTCTGACTCATCTTCTTTGATAAAACCAAAACCTTTGGTATCGTTGAAGAATTTTACTGTTCCTTTAATCATTGTATTTAATTTAATTGTTATTATAAGCCGCAAAGATAGTATTATACCTAATACAACTCCTCATATTTGTGAATATTTTTTATTGAAGTATTATTTTCTTTGTAATCACCTCATCATCTAGCTCAATACTAAGTATATAAACACCTTTTGGCAAGCTCCCTAAGTCAAGATTTAGGGTCTCAGACTTAATTTTAGAATAGTTTTTTTGTAAAATTAGACGTCCATTAATGTCTAAAACGCTCAAATTTGCATCTTGTTCTTTAGTCAAGCCAAGTGAGATATTGAATTTATTTGCACTTGGGTTTGGATATACATATATCATATTGCGATTTTCTAATCTTTCTTCATCACCCAAATAGAATCCAACAGTAAAGCTTTGTGCAATTTCACGTCCAAAATCTGCCTGAAAGTTTTTCATAAAGTTTCCATTGGTTTTCTTAAGCCATGCGTAACCAGCAGTTTCATTACCATATGGTGGCATATTTGCCCAAAACTTCAAGCCATTTCCTCCACTATCTTTAATTTTGAAGCGATAATTGCCATAGGGAAGTGTAATGGTGTCTTTGAATAATGTATTATTATAATATCCTGATTTTGTATATACTACATTGTTATGCTTGTCAACAATCTCAATACTTGTTTGGTAAGCTTGGCTATTGGTACGCAACCAGAGTACAAATGTAGAAGGATATTCCGGAACGGTCTCAATAGTAGTACGCATTTCGTTATTATGAGGATACTCATCAGTTATCCCATTTGGGTTTTTAAGACGACAGGTAAAATGTTTCTGTCCGTCAAAATCCCACCATTTAATTGCCGAAAGGGTAATCTGTTGCTTAGCCATAAATGGAATACTTCCTGTCCAATGATAAGTCTGATAGCTCCCGCGACCTCCAACTCTGTATTCAATGTCAAGGCTTTTTAAGGTGTCTTTTCCTGAGTTTTTAATTACAATAATTGGTTGCTCCGACATAGGATTATAACGTGCATAGTATTTACGATTATTTGGTGCAACAATATCTTCAATTGAAGCATCATTAGTAAAATTTGCAGCTTGGTATTCGAATAGATAACCTTCAATTCTGTAGTTTGGTGTACTCCCTTGACCATTCCATATATAGCTTTGCATATCGTAATCAACAGTTATGGAATCATCAGGTAAATATGTGCTTAAGTCATATTCATAAGGGCTTACTTCTGCTCCTGGACACCAGTTGGCACGACTATAAATCCAAGTCCCTCCTTGTGGATAAAGTGGGTTAAAGTCGCAAGTACTTCTCCAAAGAAATTCGTTAAATGCCGTTTGACCATTTACTTTAATTACATTAGATCGTGGGCAAAATTCTGAACAGTTAAGATTACCTCCCATGCCATGTCCTGTATTTACTAATCGTAGTTTTAAATATTCACTATTGTTTTTCAATGGAACTGTTTTGGCATTTAATTTATCTTCAATGCTAGCATCTTTATATAAATATTGTCCTTGATATATTCTATGAATATCATTAACCTTTCTCGCAGGAGTTCCTTCGATACATAAGAATTTTAGATCGAGAAGTTCTTGCCAGTTTCCTGCTTTTAATTCAACAGAATCATGAAAGAGTGGTTCAAAGTCAGTAACATCAAATACCCATGTGAATCCTGTGCCTAAATCTAAACCATTGCCGTAAGGGGTAATAAATCGACCAATTTCCCAGCGATTTACAATCTCAAAAGGCTTATCCCAATAAGGATGTTCTGAATTTACCAAAGTTGTATCTGGCGCTACTAAAACAGAATCGTAAGCAACTCCTTGAGCATTGTATAAATAGCGATAATAGGCAGTGTACATTAATAATGTATCTGTTGGAATATTTGTGTTTGGGTGAACAGTGTCATTGTATAGAATTACCATAACCTGTTGGTTTGGTATGGAGTCTATTACAAAAACAGAGTCTAAAGTGCTAGCTGAAAAACTTCCACTACCAAACATGATTTGGGGGCGTAAATACGATTTATTAAAATGCTTCATTCGGTTTATTCCCTGATAGCTATTCCATTCAGGAAGGCCTAAGAGAGGAAAGTCATTTCCATTTACTGATTGGTCGTGAATTGTAAACCCTTGCCCCTCATCAAAAACGTAATAATACTGAAGCTCACTAATTTTAGGGTGATTAGTTGGAATACTTTGATACATAATATTTTTAATCTCAGAGGCAGTAAGCTCTGTTGACCAAATACTAAAGTCATCAATATTACCAGCATAGCCATTCGAATGTGAAATACTTCCACCAAACATTACTGTGGCAATTCCATTCATCAACTTGGTTTTTCCACTTCCTTGCTTCCAAACTATGCCATTTTTATAAATCTTCATGATTCCAGTTAGAGCATTCTTAGTGAAAGTCCAATAAACCCAATTACCTTTATATTCAGCAGCAGTGGCAGCTTTATTAATTCGGTCGTAACTATTTGTGGAACTATTACCAGCATCCCAATAAATACTTCCATTTGACCAAGGCAGGTGAATATTAAACACTTTGTTCCCAAGACTATCATTGGCTACAATTAAGGATGTTTTTGCTGGAAGCATATTTGGATCACCATAACTCCAGAAGCCAATTGTAAGAAAACTGTCAACTTGTTGGAAAGAGTTAGTTGGTAATGGCATAAAATCAGCTCTGTCAAATTTCAGATTAAAATCAGCTTCTGTACTTTGAAGACTTGAAATAAAGGATGTGGAATCAGCTCTAAGAAAGTTATTGTTTATAGTAGTATTGCTTTGTTCACGATAACTAAGATCAATAAGAAGATTGGAAGTTCCATCCCAAACAAAAGGATTTGTTAATAGGATTGTGTTCCAGCCAACTGATGTAAAATTAATGTGTTTATCATAAACCAATGTAAATCCATTTTCGACTACAGAAGAAATATCCAAGCTGTCGAGAGATGTAGATTTGATTCGAATTTTTAGATTCTTAAGTTCGTTAGAGCTGTTTATATAAAACTTGATAGCAGTAAGAGTATCGGCTAGCATGCCAGCTGAACTAAGCTCTGATGCACGATATATAAATTGTGATCGAGCATCATTTGAATTTGAGCTTAATGGAGCTGCCATCGTTTTATTTCCAATTCCAATTGTGGCAGAATCGTTAATGCTAGGGGTGTTAAAATATTGAAAATACGCATTATATGACCAAGATATGCTATTCATTAACTTCAAAGTATCAGGTGATAGTCCATTAATCATAAACTGCGAATGCATATGCATAAGAGAGTCAAAATTTCCGGTATGTTCATATAGGTTTGTATAGGTAAGGTAATCCCATTCGCCACAAGCAGGGCTTTGAGCTGGATTACATTTTAAGGTGTAATACATAAGAACCTTCTCGTAACTTACGGTATCTTTAGGGAATACAACCCAGCCCTCACGAGGTGAATTAAAGGTAAAAGCTTGAACAACTGTTGTGTCACCAGGACCTGCAAAGCTATTGCTTGGAAATAGATATGTAAAACTTATTAAAAGGATTACAATTCTAAGAGTAGTTTTTATTTTCATAACTATGTTTGGTTTAAATTGTGACCAAAAGTAGGTATAATAACTATTTAGCTTATATGGAATATGGTCATATATAAATATATAACAAAGAGTTTTCATTATGACATTTTTTAAACTTTTACAAAAAGGTATGCGGGTACTATCTAAAGGAAGATTAATATTAAAATCAATAGTTAAATTTCCTTATCTTTGTTTGTGAACATATAGAGATTGATAAATGAGAAATAGGAAAATTGCCTTATTTGTAAGTGCATTATTACAAACCCGCTATAGTATAACTATAAAGGGAAAAGAGCTATTAAATAGTGAACATCCATCTTTATATTTACCGAATCATCAAGCTGAGGTGGATCCTATGATATTGCTTTCGGAAATAGCAAAGTTGGACGATGTGGGACCTATGGTAAGCGAAACATATTATAATATGGCAAAGCCATTTATGAGGAAAATAGGGGCAGTGCCAGTTGCAGATTTTGAGGCTGGTAACCGCGACCCTAATGTGTTGGAGAATATGCGTAATGCCATGTTGTCTGCTTTACGCAATGGAAGGAGTGTATTATTGTATCCCTCAGGTCAGTTATGTCAACAAGGGTATGAGAAGATACAAAACAAACAAAGTGCATATAAAATTACACAAGAACTAGATGATTATATTCGAGTAATTGGCGTTCGTCAACATGGTTTATGGGGTAGCATCTGGTCACGAGCTTGGTGGGGAAAATCGCCAAATTTTCTTAAGGTTTTTCTTCGTAGTATTTTTTATGTGCTTGCTAATTTAGTGTTCTTTGTTCCAAAGCGTAGTGTTGAAATAGAATTTGTAGATCTTACTCAAGAGCTTAAACGAAGAGCTCATAACTCTACTCGTCAGGAGTTTAATAGATATATGGAAGACTTCCTTAATGTTAGAGGGGAGGAGGAAGTCCGATTTATGAAGCATTATTTTTTCGCCCCAAAGATTAAGCATAAATTGCCTAAAAGAATTAGAGGGACAATTTGCAAAGGGAGTGAGCTTAAATTTAGAACGCTCCCAGAAAATCAGGATCCTGATTAAATAGTCTTCACTAAACTTATCTAGTGTCTGTAAGAAAACTGTCTAATTTTGCAGAGTTTTCTTGCAGACACTATCTATTATGAAACGCCCATGATAAGTCTAAAATACAAGTGGATGATTAAAAAGGGCGTTACATATCACCGAATTAATAAAATTTATACATATGAAACGAACATGACAATTTTTAATCTTAATTTGACCCACAAGGTCATGATTAAAATATTGTTATGTGACTCCATATCACCGAATTAATAAAATTTATACATATGAAAGAGTCAAACTTACATATTTCGAAATCGGCAGATTATAATGTAATGCCGAATACTGATAAAAATATATTGGAAAATTTTATTGCAGAATTTACCAAAAATAAGGATGAATATTTTGCCTGGGATGCATCTAGTGGAACCTTAACACGCAAAAGCTTTTTCTTAAAGGCTGCTGTAGTTTCTCAGTTAATAAAAGCTCGCGTTAAAGGAAAGTATGTTGGGATTATGCTACCAGCTTTACAAGCAACTACTTTGCTGATTATTGCATCATATATGGCAGGAAAAATTCCCGTTATGCTTAATTGGACAGTTGGTCATAAAGTACTTACATACTGTGCTGATTTAACTGATTTAGAAGTAATAATCACGGCGAGTACTTTCTATGAAAAAGTCAAAGAGCAAATTCCAGAGGAGATTTCTAGTCGCCTGATGCTACTAGATAAGGAAGTGAAAAATATTGGTATTGGAATGAAGTTGAAAGGGAGTTTGATGTCAAATTTTCCAAAGCTTTTTATCAATACGGGAATAGATGATACCGCAGTTGTGCTTTTTACTTCAGGAAGTGAGACATTACCCAAGGCAGTTGAGCTTTCACATAAAAATGTGATTACTGACCTTTGGGGTTCTTTACAACTCTTTGATATAAGAGTGCAGGGAATTTTCTTAAGTTTCTTGCCTCCGTTTCATAGTTTTGGTTTTACAGTTTTAAGTGTACTGCCATTGATTACAGCCGTGAAAGTAGCCTATACTCCAAACCCGACAAATTTGCGTGAGGTGGTGGATGCACTTAAACATACAAAGGCAAATAATATTATGGTTACGCCTACTTTATTGAAAATGATAATGGCTCGTGCCGAGAAGGAAGATCTTTCTACTGTTGAGTTGGTAATCTCTGGTGCCGAAAGTTTGCATAAAGATATTTTGAATAATTTCAATATTATGACTGATAATAAGTCATTAATTGTTGAAGGATATGGAATTACTGAATGTGGTCCGATTGTTTGCTTGAATCCTAAAGATTGGCAAAAGCTAAATAGTGTAGGTAAGTTTATCAAAGGAATAGAATACCATATAATGGATTTAGATACAGAGAAACCTTTGGCTATTGGTGAAGAAGGAATGATAATAGTTCGTGGACCAAGTGTATTCAATGGTTATATGGATAAAAATATTGAATCTCCATTTATCGAAATTGATGGAAAGGAGTTTTATCGAACAGGTGATTTAGGCTATATAGATGAGGATGGTTTTGTGTTTATTACGGGACGATTAAAACGATTTATAAAAATAGGTGGTGAGATGATTAGTATGCCATTTATTGAGAAGGTACTTGAAGAAAAGTATGGTGAGGAGGGACGCCATGTGTTGGCCGTAGAAGGTAGTGATCGAGGAGAAGAACCCCAAGTTACTCTGTTTTCTTTGAACGAATTGGATTTGTCAGAAGTGAATAGATATTTACGAGATTCTGGGGTCGCTTCTATTGCTAAGATTCGTGATATCCGGATAATTGATGAAATACCCATGCTGGGAAGTGGTAAGACTAATTATCGAGTTTTAAAAGAAATGCTTGAGGATAATAATGTTTAATTAACAATTACATTTACAGTAATGCAAAATATAAAGATAAGAAAAGGGAGACTGTCAGATTTAGATACTTTGGTAGGCTTTATGGTTGCCATGGCTAAGGAAACCGAGGATTTAGCTTTACAAGCCGAAGTTTTAACTCCTGGAATAGAGGCCGCTTTGAGTGATGAACAAAAAGGAATCTATTATATTGCAGAAATAGATGGCGAAATTGCAGGGTCTTTAATGACCACTTTTGAATGGAGTGATTGGCGAAATTCGTGGGTGCTATGGGTGCAATCAGTATTTACTCACCCTAGTTTTCGTGGAAAAGGAGTCTATAAAGCATTGTATCAGAATTTGGTTGCCAAAGTAGAGAAAGGGGAGTATGCAGGCATTCGTTTGTATGTGGATAAAACTAATATGGGTGCTCAAGAAGTTTACGAAAAACTTGGTATGAATGGTGAGCATTATCATTTTTATGAATGGATGAAGGAGTAAGTAAGCCTTTTGAATGTAGTACGTTGCGCTTTATATCTGTTTTTTGCCTAGTTTTGTATTTAAATATATTATGTATTTTTCCTAATGCTTAACTATTATTTAAGCATAATTGAACCTGATTTTCCTTGTTGATAAAACTATAGGAATATTGTAGGTAAGCAATTATAGAGTCATTATATTTGAAGTAGAAAAAAGAAATAAGGTTTAATGACAGAATTTAGTATTCGTTTTAAAAAATAAACATATGAAACGCCATGATAAAATTTAACACAAGTGGTTGATTATAAATGGCGCTACAGATCACCTAATAAATAAATTTTAAGCATATGAAAATATATATATTGTTTTTTGCTAGTGTATTAACACTTATATTATTTGGTTCAGGACTTAATGCACAGGTCACAGGTAGTTTTACTGATGCACGTGATAATACAACATATAATTATGTGATAGTTGGTGAATCCGTATGGATGGCAGAGAATCTTGCATATAAAGCTGATACGGGTTGTTATACCTATCGAAATGCAGATAGTAATATTGTAGCGAATGGTTATCTATACACTTGGGAGGCTGCAACTAATGTATGCCCAGCTGGTTGGCATCTACCATCGGATGTGGAATGGCAATACTTGGAGAAGTATTTGGGAATGAAAGAAAAAGTACTCGAAGTAAAAGGTTTTCGAGCTTCAGAGGATTTTTATAGCAAAGCATTAATAGGTGGAAGCTCGGATCTGAATTTAACGATGTCAGGATGGAGCGTCTCAGAAAAAAAGTTTTATCATTTATCTAAGCGTGGTTCTTATTGGACTTCATCAGTAAATAGAGATACTGAAGGATGGTATAGATATTTCGATAATCATAAAGGTATATATAGACTTTATGAAAGAAAAACCTTTGGATTCTCTGTTCGTTGTGTAAAAGATCAGGCGAATACTCCATCAATGAATAAAGGGCAGGTAAATAATGTTAATAAAGGGACTCAGAATAAGAGTCTTGCAACAAACAATGCTGCTGTAGTTCATGCCTCACAGAAGACAAGAGAATTCACTACTCCGCAAATCGACACACCAGAAAAAGATAATATTCCACCTACAATTAAGATTATATCTCCTCAAACAAGCAGGGGTACTATAAATGAAACTTCCAATAAGACCATACAAATTACAGGTAAGGTTGCGGATAAGAGTGGGATTTTTGAAGTTTATGTAAACCGGTTTGAAGCTGTTGTAGGAAGTGATGGCAGTTTTCAAGCAGTTGTTCCATTAGCTTATGGAGAGAATAAGATTGTAGTAAGAGTGACTGACTTGAGTTTCAATATAAGGCGGGATACACTTACAGTAGTGAGAAAAGCAGGAGCGGTTGAAAAGATACCTGTAACGGCTGGATCAGTAGGAATACCTGTAACAGCTGGATTAGCAGGAATAGCTGCACAACCAACAATAGAATGGCGAAAGCCAAATGTTAATGGGATGTCAACATCAACAAAGAACTATAACTTAGAGACCTGCATAAAAACCAAGGAAAAGATAATGGAGGTGAAGATTACTCTAAACTCTGTACTTTTTAAGAAATACGATTTTGGTGAAATTGTTTTTCGTGGAGATTGTGACTTTATTGTTGATGAATTGATAGAGCTGAAGAATGGTGAAAATGAGATTATTGTTTCGGTTACAACAGAAAGAAGTCAATATAAAGAAACGAGAATTGTGAATTATAATTTTATTGATGCAAAATATTATGCCTTAATAATTGGAGTAAACGAATATGATGTTGAAATCGGGAGTCTTTCAAAGCCAATAGAAGACGGACAAGAATTGATGGACGTACTTCTTAAAGATTATACTTTTGAAAAAAAGAACATAATATTTCTGAAGAACCCAACCAAAGCAGATATAATTAGCACACTACACAAAATGCGGTCTTATATTAAACCTGAAGACAATTTGTTGATATTTTATGCAGGGCATGGATATTGGGATGCTGGAATGAAGGTTGGTTATTGGTTGCCAAGAGATTCGGAAAAGGATAATCCCGTGAACTGGTTCTCAAATACAGATTTAACAAACTACTTATCAGCAATCGATACAAAGCATACATTGCTTATTGCTGATGCTTGTTTTAGTGGTGGGATTTTCAAAACAAGGAAAGCATTCAGTGAGAAACAGGTTATTGAGAGATTGTACCAATTGCCAAGTAGAAAAGCAATTACTAGTGGAACATTAAAAGAGGTGCCTGATGAGAGTGTTTTTATTGAATATTTAGTAAAACGCTTGGAAGATAATGAAAGTAAATATTTGTCCACCGAAGAACTATTCTCGAGTTTGCGAACAGCAGTTATGAATAATAGTTCCAATATTCCTCAATTTGGTACCATTAAAAATACTGGTGATGAGGGAGGCGATTTTATTTTTATTCGACGGTAGTTAACTGTAGAGATTGAAGATACAAACTGATTAATAGCCGGATTACGTACTCTAATGACTTCTTATTGCAGGGCGCATACTATATTTGCCGAGTTTTGTCCCCCTTAGAAAAAGGGGGAGTGCGTAAGCAGTGTGGGTAGTAAGGGGGATTTTAATAGTTAATCAGTCCTGAACTATACTTTGAACAAGATTTGTCTTTAAATATAATTTAGATACGTTTGCCCTGCTGCTATATATTGGCATACCCTAAATTAATGCAGAATATAAGTATAAACCGCATAAAAGTGACAAGCACTTCCAATCAAAACCAGAAGATGAAAAATAGCATGATTATATGGTATTTTTTTATCAAACATAAAAATCACAGCTCCTACAGTATAAGCAATACCGCCACCAAACAACCATAGAATCTCTGGCAATGGCATAACCTCTATCATAGTATTAATTCCTAGGATGGCAATCCAGCCCATAATAACATAGGAGGCAGCCGATAGGATACTGTATTTACCAAAGTAAAATATCTTCAAGATAATTCCAATTATGGCAAATACCCATACGATGCTAAATATAATCCAACTAATAAGGAGGCCCTGCATTCCAATTAGTAGAAAAGGCCCATAACTTCCTGCAATTAGCAAATAAATTGATATATGATCCCATACATTTAGTGGATTACGCCATTTTGGATTTTGAACACTATGGTATAGGGTGGAAGAAAAGTAAAGCACCATTAAGCTAATTCCATATACCATATAAATAAGCATATTTCCAATATTACCTTGAGCATATGAATCAACCATCAAAATTATAAAAGCAGGAATACTAAGAAGTGCACCAATTCCATGAGAAATAACATTGAGAATCTCTTCTCTTTTTTTGTATGTATTGTGGGCTGTAGTCATTTACATTTCGTTGTTTTAATAATTAAATCACATTCTGTTTTAAACAATAAAAGCTATTTTGTTAATTCGTGTACAAATATCACTATATTTGGGCAATCAAAAAACTATTATTAACTAAATAATTCAAATTATGTTAAATTCAATTTTACTTCAAGATTACTCAACTGGTGCTGCTGCAATGGGGACAGGCTATGTTATTTTTTTACTATTGATGATGGTTGTATTTATTGCTGCTGAGTGGAAAATTTATACAAAAGCAGGAAAGCCAGGATGGGCTGTACTAATTCCAATTTACAATTATATTGTTTTCCTTGAGATTATTGGAAAGCCAATATGGTGGCTTATAATTATAATTTTTGTACCATTTGTTAACTTTATTTTTATCATATGGGGTATTAATATGCTTTCGAAAAGCTTTGGTTATGGAGTAGGTTTTACTTTAGGTTTAATATTCCTTTCTCCTATTTTTATTCTTATTCTAGCATTTGGTGATGCTAAATATGTAGGTCCTGCAGGACTTGCTACTGCACCACCACCACCTCCACCACCAGCTGCTGCTGTATAATAGCAGAAGAAGATTTTAATCATATTAAAGCGAAATAGTTAATACTGTTTCGCTTTTTTTGTGCCCCTATGTATTATTGCTATCTATTTTGTAATATATCTTGAAATATTTCTATCTTTGTTGGTGAAGATGAGATAAATTATTGAAGTGGTGGTGATAACCTTGTGTTTTAGGAGTTAAACTTTAGAATACTAGTGATATAAATAATTTATACAACATATGAGAATAGGAATCCTATTTGTACTAATAATATTGTCTATTATTTGTAATGGACAAGATATTGACTCTACTTCAGCTGATGTTATAGAATTCAATGAAATAAATAATTATGTGCCAAAGTCCTTATTAGATGACACAGTTGTAGTTCTGTCAATTGGAAAAACACACTTAGGACTAAATTCAATAGCAGGACTTTATATATATTTTATATTTCAGGATGATTATAATCTAAACATATCCGATATTAAAATCCTTGAGAATAGAGTTAAAGTATTAGCCAGAGCATTGTTTAATGAAAATCGATTTGTAATGATAAAAAAGGTTGGCGGATATGTTGGATGTACTGGAAAAATGCTATCACGTGAAAAGCAAAATGGGATTGAAGTTATTGTTTTGAAATATTGCTACTCATGTACCGATTTTACATTGTATGCTGATAAATTTATTGAAATATATAATAGTGAAATGACTAAATTGATGTGTAAATAAAATATGTTTTGATGGATATGAGTAATATGGAGTATTCCCATCTTTAAGACAATTCTAATATAGACACTCTGTTAAAATCAATACACCTTTTTGTTGATTTTTAGTCCACAAAAAAAGCCAGAAACTTTCGTTTCCGGCTTTTTCGGTAATCCCTTTACTTCTATAAATTCAGTATAGGCGAGCTTAAACTTAATGATAAATGGTGAAAAATATGGATGAATTGGCAAACCTAAAAAAAGGGAATGAGTTTCAATAATACATTTGAAGGAAAATTTTCTTTGAAATACGATGATAGATATGATATAATTATAGGTGATTATATCTATATTTATGATAATTAAATAGGTAAAATTATTATCTTTGTGTTTTATTATCATAAATAATTCGAATAATGAAGCGAAATTTTACATCCTATTTAGAACAATGGAAGGACAAAAATTACCGAAAACCATTAATGCTACGAGGGGCTAGGCAGGTTGGCAAAACCTATATTGTAAGAGATTTTGGCGATAATTACTTTTCAAATCATATTGAAATCAACTTTGATGAGAAACCAGAATATTCGTCAATTTTTGATACAAATGATATAAAAACTATTATTTTAAGTATTGAGGCTCTTTCAGGGCAAAAAATAATTCCGTCAGAAACACTACTCTTTTTTGACGAAATACAATCCTGCCCCAAAGCTATTCATAGTCTTCGCTATTTCTATGAAAATTTGCCTGAACTACATATTATTTGTGCAGGCTCACTGCTTGATTTTACATTAAATAATTTTCCTTACTCAATGCCTGTAGGAAGAATTGAGTTTGCCTACCTATATCCCATGAACTTCCAAGAATTTCTCATAGCTATAAATGAGGAGTCATTAGTAAATTATATGAAAGCTTTTTCACTCGAAAGTACTATTCCTAAAGCTATCCATCAAAAGCTGCTCAATTATTTACGCTTATATTTTTCTGTTGGAGGAATGCCTCAGGCTGTTGATGTTTATCGTGAAAATCAAAATTTATCTGATGTTTCTGTCATCCACGAAAGTATTATAAAATCATTTGAGTTTGATTTCTCTAAATATGGATCTCAAAAACAGCAACAAATTATGGCTCGTTTAATTAAATACATTCCTAAAGCTGCAGGTCAAAAATTTAAGTACTCTAATTTCGATAATACTCTTCGATCTGGTGATATAAAAAACGCTATTAATCTTCTTGCAATGAGCCGGCTTATACACCTTGTGCAAAACACAAAAGCCTCAACTCCTCCTCTTGAAACTGGCACTAATAATAAGGCCTTCAAGATTATTTTTTTAGATATAGGACTTACAAATCATATATTAAACCTAAATTTTGTGGATTTACGTAATTCTATTTTAAATAATGAGGGTAGTATTAGCGAACAATTTATTGGCCAAGAGTTGTTACAAAATGGACAATGCTATTATGATGAAGCACTCTATTATTGGATGCGTGAAAAAGCGGGTACTGGATCCGAAATAGACTATGTAACAACACTAAATAACAATATTTTACCCATAGAAGTTAAAGCTGGGAAAACGGGTCGGCTAAAATCACTTCATGTGTTTATGGCATTAAAAAAGCCAACAATAGCCATTAGGTTTAATTCCGATACACCTTCCGTTTTTCTCACAAATACAAAACTCTATTTGGATAAAGAAATAAAGGAAGTGAGATTTAAACTCATTTCATTACCGCTTTATTTGGTAGGAGAAATGAAGAGGCTATAATAAGCGACTTTTAGTTTTCAAAATTAAGCTAAACTACAATTATCAGTACCCAATCTGTAATCCCTTCCCTTCGGCAAGCTCAGGGCAGGCTACTCTGGACAGGCTTCTCGCCTCATTGGTCCACAAAAAAAGCCGTACACTTTCGTGATGGATTCTTCTGTGATCCCTCCGAGGCTCCCTTCGGCTTCGCTCAGGACAGGCTGCTCTGGACAGGCTTCTCGCCTCATTGGTCCACAAAAAAAGCCGTACACTTTCGTGACGGCTTTTTATGTGATCCCTCCGAG
>Ga0164315_10002310_pt1 | contig 14655 bp, 10 predicted proteins | sample GuaBasSedimGuay6_FD_113737 | JGI IMG/M metagenome (GOLD analysis project Ga0164315, IMG submission 113737) | Subseafloor sediment microbial communities from Guaymas Basin, Gulf of California, Mexico - Guay6, Core 4569-2, 0-3 cm | ecosystem: Environmental > Aquatic > Marine > Hydrothermal vents... | reverse complement strand
TGCCATTGTCAGGAGGATTCTGTAAGTTTTTGTATGTGAAAACTTTAAATTAAGAGTCAGGAAGGGGCTGGCAGTACTATTATTATTTGCTTTAGTCATACTATTAGAATCCTTCCTCTATCGTTGATGGATCGGTACTCGTTGAACCAGGTGTTGTTGATTCATTAGTATCGTCATCGTCAATATTGTTATTTTCACTGTGCCTTATGCTTAACGACACATTCTGCAGGTTACTTTCTGAAGTGTTGTCTTGTGCATTAGTAATTGGTTCGTTGTCTCCTTTAGTACTGTTGATTTCAGTATTGTTACCTTCAGTACTGTTGCCTTCAGTATAAGCATTTTTAACTACAGTAGGGATACTTATATTGTTTCTGTTACTAATTGCTGTATCAGGCTGGTTAGTGTCCTTTATGTCAGGTGTTGATAAAGACACTGAGGAAGAATCTCCTGCAAGAAGAAGTTCTGTTGATTGTAAATCAATATCCAGAACACTGACCTTGCCTTCAAATACAGTGACTAATCCACCAGAATTAGAGGCTGTTACGGAAAAACATGTGCCAATAACAGTTGCTGTTTGAAAGGGGGTAGAAACAAAGAACCCTTCTTTTCCTGGTTTAACGAGACAGGTAACTTTACCCGTTTTCAGGTTGAGCCCATTTGTGTCAATAGCACATGATGCTGGTCCTTCTATGGCTACGACACCTTTGTCGTACCAGTTAAGACGAATTGATCGATCTTCCATAACATTGATTGTTTTTCCTGCAGAGGCTGTTACCGTACATTTCCCTGTCAATAATGCTTGCAGGTTCGTGTCTAATCCTGATTTTATAGTTGTAGTAGTGAAATTTTCTGAATAAACCAGAAACATAAGACAGATTCCGGCAAAAACAGGTGCAGCAATATGCAGTTTTTTAAAAGTAAAAAGCTCTTTTATCTTAGATAGTAGAGATACACTACCTGATTCTTTGTTTATTGCGGTCATTATTTTTTTGTGGAGATATTCAGGTGCTTTGGGTTCAGGTGTTGTTTTTATAAATTGAACCAGTTCTGTTTGTTCATTTATCCATTGTTCACATTTGTTGCAGCTTTGCACATGATTATATGTTGATGTATATTCTTCTTTCGTTGCTGTCTGGGTAAGGAGGGAGATTAATTGTTCTTTTGTTGGGCATTTCATTTTACAATTCTCCTTTCCTGTTTTTGTATGTTTCCTGAATTTTCTTAAATGCTCTTGAAATTTTAGAACGAATTGTTCCTGGAGCTGAACCTGTGATTTTTGCAATTTCAGTTCCAGAGAATCCAAGTATGAATCTCATTTTAACTATTTCTCTTACATCCTCATCTAGCTTACCTAGTATGTTTTCTGCAGAACTCGTCGCAGTAAATTCTTCTTCCGGTCCTTTGAATTGAGCATTTTTCATGGCTTCTGCCATCTTTTGTTGTTCCCTGGCTTTAATTTTCAAGTGTCTTGATCTGTCTCTCAAAACGTTGAATGCAATTGTAAAGAGCCATGTTTTGAATGATGACTTTTTATCGGTGAAGAATTTGATGGATTTGTAGGCTTTAATAAATGCTTCCTGAGTAATATCACAAGCTGTATGCTCATCAATTCCACGGGAGGCTACAAAGCCATATAAAGGTTGTTCATATGTTTTGACCAACATTTCAAATGCCTCTTTTTCTCCATTAATAACACGTTTTATTGTTTGGGCCTCATTTTCAGGGGCTTTCACAAGGTTATACGCTTCAGGAGAAGGAAGCGTTGCAATTAATTTATTTATTTTCATGTCAGTTGCCATATTTGAGCAAGCTTTCTGCTGAAAGGGTGGTTAATTCCATTGTTTCCATCGTGACTGAAGACTCTTGTTTAATTGCTTCGGGAAGATCATTGCTTCGATATTTACTTCTTTGGTCTTGTGGTTTTCTCTGACTTCTTCTTCTTTTACATCAATGATTATTTTAAACCAGATTTGTGATGTTCTTGCCGGGGCATATGAGCTATCGGAGAATAGTAAATCAGGAGAAGTGGATGGTGTTGGTTCTGCAGACTCGTCTGTTGGTGTCTTTTGGCAATACATATGTATTGAAAAATTTTGCAATCTTGGTACTGCATAGGCTCGTTCTTTTTTCGTTCCAACTTTGCGAAAAATAGAACGTTGATCTTTGCTATATCTATATTGAATGATTTGTTTTGTGTTCCCTTTATTAACAAAGAATTTTAATATCTCTCCATCAGTTTCAATATCTGTTGCTGTTGTTGAAACTGTACCTGCTTCAGAGTTAATATTTACCAAAGTACCGTGATTTTCATTTTGTGTTTTTAGTGAATGGTAAAAATCATAGGGCTCACCTTCATCAGAGAAGGTAGATTGGAGGAGATCAGCTCTGAGTCTGCTGATTATAAGAGAAGCTTCCTGCACTGAAGTTGAGGCTGATTCGCCTTTACTGTACCCGCTCATTGTGTTTACGAGCAACATAATTGCCATACCGGCAACCATGACAAAAATTACAGAAGAAATAATCGCCTCAACAAGAGTAAAGCCTGCCGATTTCTCCTTTTTAATTATTTTCATTATTCAATCTTCATCTTTGTTTGTCCTAAACAACTTTAGTCTGTAGTCCTAACTTTAATTTGTAATCACAATTCCATCATCAGCAGAGCATCGTTTAACGAGAATGGTTCTGTCTCGTTTACTATTTACTTTCCAGCTAACTGTAGTGCTTATGATAATAATATCAGATTCAAGAATGTTAAGATCAACACTTCTTTCAAAACCACTCAGCAAAGGGCTTACATGAAAGTAATATCCATTATTTGCATCGATAGGCGTCATATCACTGAGGCTGTCATCAGTGCTCGAAAATAGGGTTGTTCCTGCAGAACAGAGTTTTTTCAGGCACTTAAAAGGTATTGCATCAAGTTGTTCTGAAATTTCTGCAGCGAGGTTTGCACCCTGTACTTCTCTGATTGTTGCTTTAGTTGTTTCTATACCACTTTGGAAAAGGCTTAAAAGAGGTATTACAATTGCAGCCATAATAAATGATGCTACAAGAATTTCAACAAGTGAAATTCCTGAACGTAGCCTGATTTGCTGGTTAGCCTGCATATTTTGCCATACTAACTCTTTTATTTTCATTTAGAAACTCCAATATTCTGCAAGATCAGGGACATGTATTTTTGTGTACTTTTCTCTGTCGGTTCCCATAGGTGAGGCATCAATTGGATAGGTAATTGTTCCTCCCGATTTATAATCTTTTGGCATAAGAGTCTTAACAGCTACTGTTCCTTTTATATGAACTTCATGGTTTGAATTTGTTGATCCTACACTACCCTTTAAAGCAATGAGATCGGCTTCAACCGGTGAGTTTTCTGATGAATTGTCAAATGCAGAATAAATATTCCCTGTAAGTGAGACAAGGCTCAGCCGTTCATCGCTTTCACATTTTATTTCATTAAAATTGATGGATTTTTCACAAATGATGGCTCCTCCTTTTATTACTTCAAGCTTTTTGGGAAGGATAAGGGTGTCTTCTCCACTAATGTATACGTGACAGCCGAGATTTAACTTGTTCCCATTTACAAATTCTCTTAGAAATTTTGCAGTTGAAGTGCATTCAATAAAGCTTCTTTCTTTGAGATATTCGCCAGTGATGTTGTTTAAATCACCTTCAAAGTAGGCTTTGTCTCCTTTACATTTAAAAGAGATGTCAGAGCCGTCATTTGGATAATCAAAATCTGGATCAAGAGCTTGCTTAGATGGAGGAAATTCACCATTATTCATCATATAATCAAGTGAATAGTTATATGATTCAGATTGAACAAAACTTGAGTATTCCATAAAAGTATCTTCATCATTAAAGACATTTGTATAGTCAAGGATACTTGTATCCAGTGAAATTTGTTGAGACGGATTTGAAATATTCTTTGTTGATGATGGGATAGGATTTGTCTGAGATAAGTTATTAAACTTTCCTTCTTTAATTCCCGGTAATACTGTAACAACTCCATCTCTTTTGCCGTCACCATCAATGTCTACTGTAATAGCTGCATAAATTGGATATGATTGGCTTACATTTCCAAGTACTTTTGTTGGAGACGGGCAAATAGGAGTTCCAAAAAGATGAAGAGTACTGGAACGCATTGTTCTTAAACCACTTGAAAAATAGTAATCAAGATAATTGCATTTATTCATTGTTCCCGGAGGTTCAACCTCGACAGTGAAATAGCCATAAAGTACATGTTTTAAGAAGTAATGATGTGTTGATCCGTTGACAGAGTGATCATCATCAAAAAACGGTGGAGGAGTATTATTTATGAAGCCAGCCTGTTTTGCGTTATCTCTTTGCATAAAATTATAAAAATGAAAATATTGGCCATATTGAAAATCTCCTCCAGATGTTAAGTTTAGTTTAACAACTCGATCATCTCCTAGGAAGACCCATCCGTTATTATCGATGTTTTCGTTTAGTGACGCAGTCGTTGAACCACTATTATAGAGGATTAACGGCATGTAGTTCTCTGAAGGTGAAATAGTCGTGGTGTCTGGTCTGCCATTGATGTCATTTGCAAAAAGATTATAGCCGGGAGAAACAGCATCTTCAATTTCAGGTTTTTTGATAAAAAGAGTAAATTTGGAAAGCACTGGAAGTACATCCATTTGGACACGAAGTTTTCTTGTTTCAACTACCTTTTTGGTAATGCCACCAAAAGAACCTTTGGAGACAATTTTCAAAGAGACAAACTTTTCAACATTTTCAAGACCTTTAAAAATGTCATCATTCATCAAATCTGCAGATTCTATTTCTGCAGTAACAGTAAGATTACTGTCATTAAGATCCTTTAATAGTTCGCTGACGATATTTGCTTTTGGAGTTATATCTATTGATTTACCCACTAAATCATTTACTTCATTTTTTATGAGAAGTTCATAGAAGATCGAATCTTTATTGTTACATTCATCTTTTACATAGTTCCACGATAGATTCATTCCTGATTCAGCAAGCCCATAAGCTACCTGACCATAGTACACAAGGTGAGCCTGTGCATTTCGTTGGCGTACAATCATGTTAAAGGAAAACATCAGGATCCCCATAACTACGCCAATGGACAATACAATCCACATAACAATAGCTTTGCGGTTGGTTTTATGGGATATGTTGTTTCGCTGGTTCATTAACTCCTAATATACAGGTTTTCGATTATAAAAACTATCATCGTTTTAAATTAGTAGTGTATTGTCTTTTTGAGTGGGGAACGTTATCATTATTTTCGATTCTCCGTATTTTTTAATCTCACAAGTTGTACGTTTAGTTGTCTTGGATCGTTGCAACTATTTGATTGAGACAGCTGTTTTATAGTTTAATACCGTGAATTTTAGTGTATTTTTCTTTTAGAATTGCCAGAAAATAAGTAGGAACTTTAGCCTCACCGAGTTTTACACTTTTTGAAATTTCACCATGAAAGTCACTTCCTCCTGTCTGGCATAAATTTAATTTCTGAGCTTCAACAGCAAGCAGTTTACCGATTATCTGTTCATCAGGAAGAGTCTTATTTCCTGTTGAATTGTATGCGTAAACTGTTTCAATGCCACAGACTCCTGCTTTTTTGGCTATATTTATGACATTTAAAACCTCATCAGGAAGTTTGATTTTTGTATTTTTGTCTGTCTGGTTTAGTTTGTTCCAGTTGCCACAAAAAGCCGGATGAGCAAGTACGGGAATTCCCTTTGATTGAAGAACAAGCTCTATTGCCTCTTCAATTGAGTAGGAAAGGCTTTTTTCTACGCACCATTTCCCTCCTGAACTGGTATTTGTATAATAATCTTCTCTGGCAAGAGTGTTTCCATATTTTTGGGCAATTGCCTGCCAGATATGAGGTCTTCTTATTGTAGGGCTGCCTTTGGATATTTGTACTATTGTTTCATAATCTATGTCAAATCCACCTTTAGCAAGAACTTTAAGTTGTTTTTTTGACCAGTCATTTTTTGATTTTTGAAGTTTCTTGAGTGCCTTTCCTACAGGAGAATCATCAGAATCAATAAAATATCCGAGGAGATGAACTTCGTTCAAACCTCTGTCTCTTTCATTTTTAACGCCTATTTCAACGGCAGGGATGGCTTCAATAGCCATTTCTTTGGCTTTGCTGCAAAACTCAGGAATCCCGTCAATTGTGTCGTGATCAGTCAATGCAATAGCGGTCAGGTTAATTTCTTTAGCCATCTCAACTAATTTTGAAGGAGAGTAGCTTCCGTCAGAAGCTGTTGAATGTATGTGTAGATCTATGTATTTTGTCATCCTGTAATGATACACTAAGTTTCACGGATTTTTAAAGTTTTCATTGTCTTATATACGAATTGTTAAATGGCAGATTCTTTAGTTTTATCATTGAAGAAGCTCATTGATTTGGGGAGTATTTATGTCTGGTAATATTGAAGGTTCAGGTATGAAAGATGTGAATTTGGCTCATTACGCTGCAAATGTTTCGTGTATGGTTTGCCAGTCATCCTTTTCTGTTTCTGAAGCTGTTTCCTTGGCGCAATTATCAGATAAGCAACGTGGTCTGGTTATGTTATCAGGAATTCAGACTGAGTATGATGCTTATATTTGTCGTCAGTGTCTTGCTTCTTTAGATTCAGGAAAGAAGGACTTCACAGGTCTTTTAAATTCATTTGCTCACCTTGAATCATACCATGAGATTATGCAGGCATTTGGAAGAGCCTATCTTGGAGCCTTTATTGTATCCAATCTCTTTGTCTCAACTCACGTATTACCAGCGGTTATAGGTGCTTTAGTTTTTGCAATGTGTCCATGGTCTATTCTTTATGCCTTTTTAGTTAAAATTGTTACTTTCCCCCCTCTTGGTATTGCTCTTTTGTTTGTGCCATGGGCTGTAATAGTTTATTTTGGGACAAATCCCATAAGTTTTGCACAGCTGATAGATGATCCAGGGCAGTATTTTCCATGGACTAAAGTGACATTTTTACATGAAAACTATATAGAAGGTGTTTTCATTGGGATGGCAATTGTTGGCATTTTGTATGTCTTTGCCTTGTTTTCCTCAGACTACCTCCTTAATATTGATGAGGAAGCTCTAATGAAAGAGGAAAATGAGGAAGCTTTGATGAAAGAGGAGAATGAGCAGAAATAAAAAAGCGGAGAGGGAGGGATTCGAACCCTCGTTACAGTTTCCCGTAAACACGCTTTCCAAGCGTGCGCCTTCAGCCACTCAGCCACCTCTCCGTGTGTGTATGAATCTTACATCTATTTGCATTTTTTGAAATACTGAAATAGTGATTATAGATTCTTCACAGGGAATCCTGCATAGAATACTCCACCGGAGCTACTTTTTGCAATCAGAATATATAAACCTTTTTCTATAGGAAGTTTACTTGATGAAAAGGTGAATATGGAACCCTCTCTTTTGGAGAATGAAAGCATTTTTGTTCCCCCTGATGGCATCAGTATAGAGGCAATAAGAGAATCAGACAGCACTTCAGTGACATCAATAGTTGCAATAATTTGAGAGTCTCCTGCTTTGTAAAGGCCACAGTCAGCTATATTATCTGCGACCTTGTTCATTGTCAGGTTGACGTTAGCTTTTTCATCCTTACTGGTAACGGTTATTGCCATTGGAAGAATAAATGAGTTTGTTCTGTTACCAAGTCGGTTTCTGCCTGTAAAAAGCAATAGAGAATTGTTTAAAGCTGTTATTGTTGAGTTGTCTACAGGGATTAATGAGGTAAATATTCCATCATTTTTTATTTTATCACCGCTGACTTGCATTCCATTCCATGGTTTTAGCAAGTCTGCTTCACTTCCGTCATCATAGAGTTTAAAAGAAAAGACCGGTCGCCCGAAACTATAGATCCGGATATCCATATCATTTACCGGAGGACCTCCCCCTGTTTCAGTTTTAGCAGAGAACATTATGACATCGCCTTCATTAAGATCAGATAAAGAACGTCGACTATCTCCCATAATAATTCCGTTACCATTTGTTATGATTGGGATTGAAGTTTGCCCTTCTATAAAGCTCATGGTACCGGGGACAGTTTTTTCTTTTTTTTCAAACCTGTCTGGAATGCCGTTATTTCCAAGATCTCTGTCCCGTGAATCGCTTATGCCATCATTGTCATCATCAAAGTCGAGATGATCAGGGATAAAGTCATTATCAAAATCTTTTCTATATTCAATTTGCCCATCATTATTGAGAATTCGAACTATACCACCTTTGGCAAATTCCCGGGTTCCATCAGGAAGTATAGTCTGCTGAGAGCCATCGGGATTAATTATTCTGAAATATTCTACGTCATTTTCTGAGTATTTTGCTTTAATCTGAAACAGGAGCTCAAATTTCTCATCGTTATTATTTATATCAGCGAGATCATAGCCAACAACGGTAATCTGAAGTTCAAATTCAGCTTTGTCTAAAAGGACAAGATCGTGATAGAAGAGGAGGTGTTCTTTGTATTGAACTTTAAGTACATACCTTCCAGAATAAACAGGCGGGAATTCAAAATTACCTTTTTCATCAACTGATGTTGACCATTTGCCGTTTGCTCCTAAAATATGTACATTGACATGTTTGTAAACAGTTGAAATCCCCTGATCTGCAGATGAATTAAGGTATTCCATAAAAAGTGGGATGAAACCTTCTGCCACTCCAATCTGGCCTTTGATTGTACCTTTCTTGGCAGGGTTTTCTACATCAGCCGCTGATGGAATCATTCCCATATCGCCACCGGGACCTAGCCCAAAACCACCGCAACCTGCGATGAAAGAAGAATAAGCTATGAGGGTAGTCAGTAACAGAAGATTTCTCACAAGATTTAACCCTTAATATTTAAAATCAGTACACAAGCTGTTGATTTTAACCTACTTTTGTTAATACATAAAGAAAGAAAATGTGAATATTAATGTGTTTGCATGAACTTCTTTGTTGTGATATACTTCGACTTCGCTGATGACCCCGTAGCTCAGCTGGATAGAGCGCTTGGTTGCGGACCAAGAGGTCGCAGGTTCAAATCCTGCCGGGGCCACCATTAACCAAACATGGGGTTGTTGTTTTTCAATACGATGTTGTCACTTACCAATATTAGATGAGATTGGCACAGGCAGTTAAATGAACTCTCATGTTGTAGTTCCACCTATTGATGATCGAGTTTGTGTTTCTGTTATTGTCAGAACCAAAGATAGGCCTGCTTTGTTAGAAGAGGCACTTTCGTCATTGGCTAATCAGACTTATTCTGAAATTGAGCTTGTTGTTGTAAACGATGGTGGCACAGATGTCCAGAGTTTGATCGATGATTATCGTTCTGTTTTTTCGAAGATCGTTTACGTAAATCTTAAAGATAATGTAGGTAGGGCAAGAGCCTCTGCAGTAGGTCTTCAAAATGTATCTGGTGACTACATAATGTTTCTTGATGATGATGATCTTTATGATCCAGATCATATTGAGGGGTTACTTAATGCTGTGGTTTCAGATAAAGAAGTAAGAGTTGCCTATTCTGGAGTAAGAGCGGAAGTTGATGGGCAGGAGATTTATTTTAATAAACCGTTTTCTCCGGAGATGTTACGTTTTCAAAACTCTATTCCAATTCATTCGTACATTTTTCATCGTAGCCTTTTAGATGATGGGGTTCATATTGATGAACATATGGTTATTTACGATGACTGGGATTTTATTCTTCAGTTGTGTGAACATACTCGTTTCAAACATCTGGATAGAGTTTCTGCTACCTATAGAACTGGGGGAGATTCTGATTGGGGGGGATTGACTCCTGATCATGCTAGTGTAATGAAAGGTGTAGATTTGCTTTGGGCAAAGTGGTGTAATAAGTGGTCGGGAAAGCAAATTAAGGAAACATTTATTGAAATTATTGAAGGACACATGATGTTTTCTTCAATGATAAAGGATAAAGATAAACAGATTAGTAACCTGACGAGCAGGCTACCGGTGGATGAAAATGAAGGAGGTTGTGCTGTTGGGCGTTTAGCTGAATTGGAGAATAGTAATGCTTATCAAGCAAGATGTTTAACTGAACTTGAAGAAGGAAATCAGAAGCTTATGCAGGAATTGAAGCAATCAGTTGATAATTACAGGAATCTTTCTTCATCAACCTGTTGGAGGATTACCTGGCCTTTGCGAAAATGCATTTCTTTTTTTAGAGGGTATGTATAAGGAGCAGTTCACTATGATCTCTATATGATCATTATTTTTTAGAATTGTAACGACCTCTTCACCGGCTTCATTAAAATCACTACTCTTCATAGGAGTTAATTTCAGCTCATTGTCATTTATAAGATTGGTTTTGGCTTATTAATTATTTTCTATTTCTAAGAAATTCATTGATCACTTCGTCCTGTTTTTAAATCGTGTAATTCTGCTATGGTAAACAGAGCAGTTTAAAATGATGTTAGATGGAAAAATTCATTCAATATGATTGGAAAAAATCGATTTAATACTTTTGGTAATTAGCAGTGTGAACGAAAGGGGCTTTTATGAACAGGGCATTTATGAACTTACGAAACAAAATGGTTCTATTTTTGATTTTGGCTTTATGGTCACCATTAATGGCTCAAAGCAATGATTTTATCTCAATGGCTGGTCCTGACGGGCAGGGGCTTATAATGGAGAAGCTAAAAATATCCCTTGCAGCTCATGGCCCATTATCTCTTACAGAAATGGACATTCATTTCAGGAATCCTCAGAACAGGCAGATTGAGGGTAAGTTCAAGGCCACTTTGCCTGTTGGTGCAACAATTTCAAGATTTGCCAAAGAAGTAAACGGTAAATTAATGGAAGGTGAAATCGTTGAACGAAAAAAGGCTGCCAGGATTTATACTGAAATACTCCATACTATGCGTGACCCTGCACTTTTACAGCAAGACCAGGGAAATATTTTTAAGGCAAAGATTTTCCCTATCCCTGCCAATGGAACAACGAGAATTGTTTTATCCTATTCTCAGGTGACCAAAGCCGGGGCTGATGGCTTAAGAAGATTGGAAGTTCCTCTTAAGGGGCTTCCAAAGATCAAAGAGTTTGAGTTTCTTGCATTGTGTCGCCCACTTGCAGGGGAAAAATTTATAATTGAAGACGATTCAGGAAAGAAGATAAAGGCAAAGAGGAAGTCCAAAAACAATGATAGTGTTAGTGGCAAAGACGTTATTGTTTTTGCTGATGAAATGTCTGAAACTAATTTTCAACCGGTTTCTGACAGACACCTGGTTTTTAAACCTCAAAAATCTAAAGTTGCAACCTTTTTAAAGGCTGGTAATTTTCAGATGATATCGATAACTCCTAAAGTTCCTGTTCCAAAAGCTGTTAAAGGTAAAAGGAACTGGTTATTTTACATCGATACTTCAGCATCTATGGCTGATAGGGCAGACGTAAAACTGAAGGCTCTTTCAACAGTAATCGGAGAATTTTCAAAAGGAGATACTATTACATTTAAGGCCTTTGATCTTGATGTAAACCTTCTGGGAACAAGAGTTGTTAAAAATAAAAATTCTGTAAATGCTCTTATTAAGAAGGTCTCACAGCGAAAATGCCTTGGTGGAACAGACTTTGTAAAACTTATGAAGGTAATTTCAAAAGATGCCAAAGTGAAGCAACAATCTACAGACTTTGTTATTGTTACAGATGGCGTTGCTACATTTGGATCAAAAGAGATTCAAAAAATAATCAAAAGTCTCGACTTTCCAGCTTGTCACAAACTTTCAGTTCTTGTTATTGGTTCGACTGAAGATGACAAACTTACTGCAGCTCTCACTGAAGAAGGAGGAGGCCGTGTTGTTCGGCTGCCTTTGTCTTCTAATTGGAAAGATGACGCAATAAAAGCAGCAAGAGAATTAAATGAACCTTGCGGTGTAACAGTAACTCTTTATGATGAAAAGGCAAAATGGATTGAACCTTCCGAGTTTAGGGATGTTCGTCCCGGTATGGAATTAATTGCATTTTCAGCGCTTTCAAAAAATCAAAAATCTATGGCCGGTATGAGTTGGGAAAACAGAAAGACAGGTAAGATTATAGATGTATCTTTAGAAGGCAAAATAGAGGTTGTACCTGACTTTGCACCTTTGTTGGAACGAGAGAGCTGGCATAGTCGCCTGAATTACCTTGAAAAGCTGAAAAATAAAACATCTGACAGCAAGAAACGAATACGTCTAGATAATGAGATGATTCAAATTTCAACAGACCATCGTGTTTTATGTTCACTTACATCTTTGCTTGTTCTTGAGACTGAAGATGATTACATTAAATACGGTATTGCCCGCAAAGGACTTAGTGACATTCTTGTTGTTGGTGATAAAGGTGTTGAGTTGAAAAAACGTGTTGTATCAGATGCCATTGTCCGTAAACTTGCGAAAAAGAAAGAAGAGGAGAAACGGCAGAAAGAATTGTCTGAGAAGAGAGAAGCTGAGCAGAAATCGATGATATCTAAGGCAAAGAAGATGGTTTCTTATGCTGTTGATAGTATTGGTGATGCTTTCTCTGGAGGAGGAGAGAGGATGGAGTCTGCGCCACCAGTTAATGCTATGGAGCCTGTATTAGCTGAAGCTTCTGTTACCGGAGAAACTTCCGGTGCCGGTTCTTCAGGCCGTGACAATAGAAGTTCCTTCAGGACATTGAGTCCTCAGAGACAATCTGTTCCAAGACCGACAGCGGCAAGGCCATCAGTTCGAAGACCAGCTTCTGTAAGAAGTGATGCTCGAAGGCCGGATATGACAGTGCAATCTTCAGGTTCTGTTAATCATTTCTCAGATGGTGGGGGGGCAGATCTTGATGAAGGTAGTAGCGATGAAGCTGATTCAGATGATAGTCGTAGCATTGGTAATGGTAGTGATAGTTCAGCTGACTCTGATGATGAATTTAGCAATGATGAGCCTCGTGAAGATCTTTCACCAGAGGTTCAGAGAACAGTTCAAGGAAGTTTAAATGACAAGAAAGCTTTGAAAGCTCCTTCGTGGATTAATGACGCTCATTATACTCCATCAAAAAAGACTCTTACAGAGCTTTCTAAAGAAGTTGAAAAAAGCAAAAAAGATAGACGAAAGAGAAATGCCTATTGCTGGGCTTTAGCTAAAGCTCAGAATTATAAAAAACTTTTAGAACAGACTTTAGACTGGCAGAAATATGATTATACAAATCCAATGCTCTATGAATTTGCCGGAATTGCCTTTGATGGTCTTGATGATAGTAAAAACGCAACAAGAGCTTATGCCTCTATTGGTGAAGTTTCCCCTGGATCATCAGGGTTACTAAACCGTGGTGGCTATCTTTTGATGAGACAGAAAATGTATAAAACTGCTGAAACACTTTTCAGGTTTGCTATGGAAAGAAGGCCGGATCACCATAATAATTATAGAGGTCTTGCAATGTCTTTATGGTACCAGGGAAGGTTTGATGAGGCAGTTGAGACTTTGATTGAAGTTATTTCAAAGAGCCAAAATTCACGATATAAAAATGTGAAAAGAGTTTTCAGGGAAGAACTTGGTTATGTTTTAAGAGCCTGGGCCAAAAGTGAGCCATCTGATCGTAGTAAAATAAAAAAGATTGCCCGAAAAAATCATATTGCTTTAAAGAGAGTCGATGCTCTTCGAATAACTCTTCACTGGGAAACAGATGCAAATGATGTTGATCTTCATGTTGTAGATCCAAATAATGAAGAGTGTTTCTATTCTCACAAAGTTAATAAATCAGGCTTGAACCTTTATGAAGATCTTACTCAGGGGCTTGGTCCTGAAGTTGCAGTTGTCCCACCAGGTAGATTTCTTGATGGTGCATATCACGTTGGTGTTAAGTATTTTTCTGCAGGGCCAATGGGAGTATCCCGAGGTATTGTACTTATTCAGAAAGAGGATAAAAGTGGAAAGCCTCATCTTCAGATTGAGCCGTTCACCCTTCTTCCTGCAGTTGACGGTAATTCAAAGGATATGCGTCATATAGCTGTTGTCGAATAGGTTTGCCTATTGATGATTAGCTTGGATTTGGATAAGAAGTATGAAATTCTCTCATCTCTTGGTGAAGGAGGTATGGGAGCAGTTTACCTTGCTCTTGATACTGTTTTAGATCGTAAGGTTGCTATAAAGGTTATAAGATCTGAGGTTGTGACAGATCGTAGTGTTCTTATCCGTACAGCCCATGAAGGCCAGATGCTTTCCCGGTTACGTCATCCTTCTTTAGCTTCTGTTTATGAGATGGACATGAAGGCAAAAATTCCATACATTGTACAGGAGTATATTGAAGGAAAAGATGTCAGTGCTTATATTAAGGGTGAGAGATATTTTTCGGGAAATGTTGCTGTCAGGTTCATAAAGGAACAGGCCAGTGTTCTTGCTTATCTTCATAGTGAGGGCATTTTACATAGAGACATAAAACCTGAGAACATTATGGTTGATAAATCAGGGCGCAGTGTTTTAATGGATTTTGGTTTAGCTCTCTCAGGGCAACAAACAAGAATTACAAAAGAGGGAAATTTTGTAGGGACATTAAAATATTGTTCCCCTGAAGTTTTAAGAGGCTCTGATGCTACTTGTTCATCTGATGTTTACCAGCTTGGGCTTGTTATATATGAAGCTATGACCGGGCTCAGTCTTATAGGCGAGTGCAGTAATGTAAATGAATTCGTTGCAACATTGTATTCCCGAACCTGG
>Ga0164315_10002309_pt1 | contig 14657 bp, 10 predicted proteins | sample GuaBasSedimGuay6_FD_113737 | JGI IMG/M metagenome (GOLD analysis project Ga0164315, IMG submission 113737) | Subseafloor sediment microbial communities from Guaymas Basin, Gulf of California, Mexico - Guay6, Core 4569-2, 0-3 cm | ecosystem: Environmental > Aquatic > Marine > Hydrothermal vents... | reverse complement strand
GCGAGTGATTAAAAACTCGCCAGCGTCGAATGTTTGGTTGCCATTGTCATCGACAAACACTAGCCAGCCGTTAGCCCAATTCGCTGCGATGCCGTCGCAATCAGGGGTTGCAGCCTGGCTGTCGTCGGTTTGGCACAGAGCTGTAGGTAAGTTCCGTTTGATCGTCTCGCTACGAGCAAGATTGACATGGCCCACCAGCGTGTTCACATCACCTATCATGTGGTTGTTTTTCGATAGATTTGGGAAAGCAGACACCGCTAGCCCGGTGAGAATTGCGCCAATCGCAATGACGATCAGCATCTCTGTCAGGGTGTACCCGCCATGCCTGCATGGTTTAGCCAGTAAGATTTTCATGGCTGGGGTTTTACCTCTAGGTGTTTGGCGATGCACCCTATACGCGACGAACGGTTATTTCAGGCCGACGAGCGGCATACTCAGTTACATAGGAAAGGATAAAACGTATGGGAAATGATGATCAAAAGGATGACAGAACGTTGGCGATTCGCGTCATAGCCATGCCGGCAGACACGAATCCCAGTGGCGATATTTTTGGTGGCTGGCTGATGTCGCAGGTCGACCTGGCTGCTGGCGTTGTGGCCGGCCAGCGTGCACGGGGGCGGGCAGTGACTGTGGCCGTTAAATCTTTCGAGTTTAAACAACCGGTTTACGTCGGTGACCTGGTGACATTCTATGGAAAAGTCACTCACGTCGGTAACACATCGCTAACGGTTGATGTAGAGGCTTATGCTCAGCGTTCGACCACGCCGGATGGTGGGATAAAGGTTACCGAAGCAGAACTGACTTTTGTAGCGGTCGATGATCGTGGTCGACCACGTCAGGTGCCGCCAGCAGGGTGATCGAGTATTAGCCGTTGCGTCGATGCTGCCAGAGCCTGTCGGCGACGCCCAAGTGCTGGTTCAACTTGCGAGCGAGGACAAATAGCAGGTCCGACAATCTGTTTAAGTAGCGCAGGCCGGCCATGTTGATTTCATCTGAGCGGGTCAGGCTCACGACCAGTCGCTCGGCTCGGCGACAGACGGTGCGAGCGACATGGCAGTGGGCGGCGGCGGGTGATCCCCCCGGCAAAATGAAATCTTTTAATGGTTCCAGGTCTGCGTTTAGATCATCCAGCTGCTGCTCAAGCCAGTCGACTTGAGCAGAGGTGATTGCCGTATGTCCAGGGATGCACAGCTCCCCACCCAGATCGAACAGATTGTGTTGAATGTCACTTAACAACGCGCCAAATGGTTCGCTGCCAGAGGTGGCTAACAATACGCCCAGCACGCTGTTGAGCTCATCAACAGTGCCGTAGGCCTCGACCCGCAAAGAATCCTTACCTATGCGGCTGCCATCGCCGAGGCCGGTGCTGCCGTCGTCACCAGTGCGGGTATATATTTTTGATAAGCGATTGCCCATCAGTAAAAGTGACGTTCTGCAGTGGGCACGAAATCAGGCTTTGTCGTGGTTGTGAATTAGTTGCTCTGCTTTCTGTGGAGCAAACAGTAGATAAAGCACTGTTGCTGCGCCCACGTACATCGCCGCGTAACCCACGTAAGCGGGGGCATATTGAGTGATGCGTGGCAGGAATTCCAAAACGCTGGTTTCGGCAAAACGGCCGGAGAAAAAATAGAAGCTACCGCTGGAGATCAAATTGGCCGCGAAGGTGGTCAGCAGTAATGAGCCCGCCAGCGAAGGTATTAACGAATGTCCGGCCGCCACTCGGCGGGCAACCCAATCTCCGCCACACCACAGCAAAGCGTAGGCCGGCACTAACATTAAATAGGCGGGGGTAACACAAAAGCTGCTCACGCCATTGAGGTTAATTGCCCAGTAATCGATGGCTCCGGCGGCGATTATCATCGCGCCCAGGTAGCCCCAACGTCGCTGCATCAACAGCCCGCCGAGGAAAAACAGTGCAACGCTGGCATCAGGCAGGTGCAATTGGGTGGCAATGTGGTGGCTTCGGGTTACTACCATCAGCAGCGTAAAGGCTATAAACGCCAGCAGGCGATGCAGAGGTTTAGTGAGAATCATCCGGTTTCTCCATAAGTGAATTCGTGGTGCAGTGTACAAAAATTATTCACTTGTTTGGGGGTTGTATCTGCGAGGTTCCTGTCGCGCGGAGGTTGCTGATCCTTAGATGAAGGCGCTTTGGTCACAGCGGCGGGTGACCGTTGGTCAGTTAGCGGTATCCGTTCGTCGTCCAAGGTGTGCTTTATCAAAACGCATGAGTTACCTAAGCGGTGAGGATAAAACTGTTCCCGATTCAGTGAAGTCGGTTGATGGTTTTTTTAACCGGTCAAGTTGGTGTTTTAAGCCGGTGGTAATTCAAGCGAAGGGATTAGTGCGATGAAAATGAATTTCTTATCAGCATCCATTTTTGGCGGGTTCCTGCTGTTTTTTAGTGCAGTAATGCTTAATCCACTGAGGGCCGACGATACAGAAATATATTTCGGTGAGGGCTCGGGTGATACGGTTATGCCGAACGTGCTGCTGATTCTGGATACTTCCAGCAGTATGACCGCAGATGTACCTGGGACCGGTAAAAACCGCCTGGAAAACATGAAAGATGCCTTAAGAGACCTGATTAGTAATTCAAACAACGTGAAGATGGGGCTCATGCGGTTTCATCGATACGGTGGCCCCGTACTGTTCCCCATCGCAGACCTTGAGGCCGACGTTACAGATGTTATCGGAGCAGAAGCTCCTGGCGATGTTTATAGCAAAATTCAAACTGCGGCTGATGATGCCACTCAGCTAGGGACGGCGGTTGATTTATCTTCCTCCGATATCGCTATTAATTTTCGCAACGGAACCAACGTTACCCAGGAAATTCGCATTGACTCTACTAACGACGATGCCGAGCAGCAGGTCGCAAGTGGTTCCATGTACCGAAACAGCAGCGATCTGGAATTGACGTTAGAAGATAATGAGCAGGTTGTTGGCATGCGTTTTAATGGTTTGGCGGTACCGCCTGCCGTTTTGATAACCAGTGCTGAAATTGAATTTGCTATCGATGAGTTTTACTCAAGTACTACTAATTTGAGGGTGTTCGGAGAGGCGGTTGATGATGCGGATAGTTTTTCAAGTACCGATTTTGATATTAGCAACCGACCCGAGACAACGGCATCAATTAACTGGCTTTCGTTGCCGGCAAAGAATGTTGGAGAAAAACTAACCACGCCTGATATTTCCTCAATTATTCAGGAGCTTGTTTGCCGTGGTTCTGCCGCCGTTCCTTGTTCTGGAGGGCCAGGTAACTGGTTGGCAGGCAATGATGTCGTGTTGATGATAGACGGGGTGGCTGGATCTAAACGAACCGTTGAATCAGCAGACGGTGACGCCACTAAGGCTCCGTTACTCCGCGTCACTTATACAGATCCATTAGGTCCGGTCGGCGATCAATTGGTCGGATTGCGTTTTCAGAGGCTCGATATTCCCCAGGGAGCAACCATTACCACTGCGGTTCTTGAAGTGCGCACCGCCGCTGCTGGCGCGGATAACCTGGTAACAGAGATCTCTGCCCACGATACCGATGATTCTCCAGCGTTTATGGCCAGTATTAATAACCTCTCCACGCGCACCAAAACCGGTGCCAAAGTCGATTGGGATTTAACAACAGATCCCTGGGCTGGGGCTGATGAGAATAAACAGTCGGTTGATATCAGTTCGGTAATTCAAGAGGTGGTCGATCGAGGTGGCTGGTGCGGTGGAAATGCGCTTGCGCTGCTTTTAAAAACTAAAACTCCTGGGCTTCAACGGCTGATTAAAGCCTACGACAGTGGCTCGGTTAATGCGCCTGCGTTACGCATTAAATATGATGTCAATTCAAGCCCTAACGGGTGTATGGAGCAGACGTTACAACGGCAAATAGCTGGTAGTAGCAATGATGTTGAAGAGGAGGTCAGCAATGGTCAAATGTCATCTACCAGTAGTGACCTCGAAATGGTGGATGATGGGGGAGACCAGGTTATTGGACTGAGGTTTAGTAATCTGTCGCTGCCGCAGAACGCCACGGTGCTTAATGCTCGCATTGTATTCACTGCGAAGGACGCCAGTAGCAGTACAACGGATCTGGTTGTCAGAGCGCAGGCGATTGGTGATGCACCAGCTTTTGGCACAACCAATTATGATCTAAGCAGCCGGGCGTTGACATCAGCGCAGGTTGCCTGGAGCGTTCAGGACTGGAACGCCGCGTATCAGGTTGATCAGACCCCTGATTTAACCACCGTAGTTAAGGAGGTAGTCGACCGTGCTGACTGGGCGCCAGGCAATGACATGGTGTTCCATATCTCCGGTTCAGGGCTGCGGCGTGCATTTTCTAGCGATGGGCAGTCAACCGCAGCACCGGCCCTGGTGGTTACCATTCAGGGCTCACTGGCCAGTGGTACGCAGACAGTACGCAATCGACTGCTGAGTATTGTTGACGAGATCGAGTATAAAAGTGGTACGCCTATTGTCGATACGCTTTATGAAGGCGCGCTCTATTACACAGGGTTACCGGTTGATTATGGCCGAGTCAGGGGGGATCAGGGCAGCCGCGCGGAATATACCCGTGTTAGTCATGCAGCATCCTTTACCGGCGGCAATATTATTCACGACCCGGTGTGTGACGATAATCCAAATGACCTTGCGTGCGTATCCGAGGTCATTGATGGGGCGCCGGTATATAAAACCCCGGTGGAGTTGTCTTGCCAGCCGAATCACATCGTTCTGTTGTCCGATGGGGCGCCGAGCGTCAACACATCACAGGCTAAGGTGGCAGCACTGATTGGCGCTGCCTGCGCCAACACCGGTAATTCCGCTGAAAAGTGCGGCAGAGAACTGATTGATTATTTGCAACAAGTTGATCAGCTGCCTGGTATGTCTGACAAGCAAATAATCAACACCTGGACAATAGGGTTTAACCTGGGTTGGGATGAGAATGACCCGGGTCCTAATCCTATGCCGGATGAAGTTAGTTTTCTTAATGAACTTGCAGCGTTGGGCAATGGAGAATTTTTTACGGCCGATACTGCTGGTGATTTGACTGAGGCATTTGACGCTATCTTGACCTCTATATTGGATGCGCCTAGCTCGTTTGCTGCGCCGTCTATCTCGATTAATGCGTTTAACAAGCTAGTGCACAGGAATGACATCTATTTCTCCCTGTTTGAGCCTAATAAAGACAAGCGCTGGAGCGGTAACGTCAAAAAGTACTCGATCTGTGAGGGTAAGCCAGCCGACACCTGTACTCTGGGTGAGGTGATGGATGGTCACACCCCAACGCCAGAGCCTGCGATTGGCGCTGATTCTCGTATCCGAGGTGACGCCCAGAGCATCTGGACCAGTTTCGAAGATGGACCAGAGATAGAAGAGGGTGGTGCCGGCGAGCAGGTCCCCGATTTCGTCAACCGAAACATTTATACCTACACCGCAGCAGTTGCTCCGGTGGATGTTGACCTAACCCTTCCGGCGCATCTGCTTGAAGATACGAATGTTGCGTTGACTGAGACCTTATTCGGGGTGCTTGCTGCCGAGCGTTCCGCGCTCATCGATTGGGTTCGGGGCCGTGATGTTGATGATGAAAACAACGATGGGTCGGTTGCCGACAATCGCTGGACCTTCCCGGATCCACTTCATTCCAGCCCGGTTGCGGTGACTTATGGTTGTAACGGTGTTTCGCCGGGCTCAACCTGTGCGACAAATGCCCCGGCAATTATTAAAATCTTTACCGCCGGCAATGATGGCAGCATAAGAATGCTTAATGGCGCTACCGGTGAAGAAGAGTGGGCGTTCTTTCCGCAAAAAATGTTGTCGTTACAAAAAGACCTGCGTGGCAACCTCGAAGGCGACCATATCTACGGAATTGATAGCACGCCAACCCTCTGGGTTCAGGACGTTAACAACGACGGCATCATTGACCCGGCTCATGATGCAGATCCAGAGAAATCGGATTTCGTCAGGGTCTTTTACTCAATGCGTAGGGGCGGTAGCAACATGTATGCGCTCGACGTGACCCCTGATTTGGCTGCGCTTTCAGATGATACTACCGGGCTGGTTAGCCCAAAATTGATGTGGCGTCTTGAAGGTGGTACTACTTTGTTTAACCACATGGGTCAAACTTGGTCGCGGCCGCTGATCAATAAAATTCAAACCAAGGTTGGCGGTCAGTACGAAACTACTGTCGTGGCAATATTTGGGGGTGGCTATGACGATGCGCAGGACAGCCTGTTCGGTACCTCTAACGAGGGGAATGCGATCTATATCGTCGATGCTCGCACCGGTGACCGTATCTGGTGGGCCAGTAACGCCACGGCTACCGACGGTAATCTGGACCCGCCCAACCTGGTGCTGTCTGGAATGGACTATTCGATCCCATCAAATTTGGCGTTGCTCGATGGCCATCGCGACGGGGTCATCGACCGCATGTATGTTGGTGATCTCGGTGGTCAGGTGTGGCGGATTGATCTTGGGGCCGATATTTCAGCCAGCAATTCGGGACCCGGTGGTTCCACTGGTGGGCGCCTCGCGATGCTGTCGGACGGGGCGGTAGATCAGGATAAGCGGAAATTTTTTGAGGCGCCCGATGTGATCGAAGTAGATGACGAGGTGTTCTCTGATGTCGCCGAGTACGACCTGGTGACGATCGTGAGCGGGGATCGAGCTAATCCATTAGAGACGGGGGTTCTTAACCGAGTCTATGCATTGCGTGACGACAACGTTGGCGAGGTGTTGTCCGAAACGGGTGTGTACCCACTGGGGCACAATCGCGATGGTGATAGTGATGGTGACAATGACCTTTACGATGCCACTGACAATTTTCTACAGGTCGGCAGTACCGTCCAGAAGACTGCTGCGAAAGAGTCGCTGCGTAAGGGTGACGGTTGGTTTATAGATTTAACTGAGCCGCCTGCCGGTACGCTGGCTGGTGAAAAAGGTCTGTCGAGCCCCATCGTGCTCGACGGTAAGTTATTTTTCACCACATTCGTTCCGGGAATTGTTACCGATCCTTGTCAGGCTATAGAGGGTATTGGGCGACTTTACGGTATTGATGTCCTGTCGGGCGTTGCCGAGTTCGATGACTGGGGTGGGGTTGATGACGACAACTTTGAAACCGCAGATCGAATTTATGAACTCGGTGGAGGCATTCCATCAAGTGCTGTGCCAATTTTTCAGGACCAGGGGGTTACCCTGTTAATCGGTACTGGCGGGGGTGCCGAATCGGTTGATCCAGATATCAATTTACCCCGGGTGCGAACCTACTGGTATCAAAAGTAGCGGCATTGAGTTGCTGGATAATGAGGGAGCAATTTACCTCCCCCCATTATCCCAGCGTGACCAGAACATAAATACAGCGTGATTGTTAAAAGTCATCGCCAGGCAGCCGACAAAATCGGCTGCCTGGCGATGTGCTTTTCAGGTGGTTAGTTATTGTCCTGCCAGCGCAGGGTAAACATTAAGTTAGCACCATCCTGATTATAATTAGCGGCCGTGCTGTATGTTTTGTCGAGGAGGTTGTTGACTTTCCCCTGTAATAGAAATTGGGGTGTTAGCTGATAACTGCCGCGTAGGTCGACGGTCACAAAGCCGCCGATTCGGTCGTTATTAGCCAGGTCGTCATAGGCATTGCTGCGCGCCTGCAGGGTGCCCCCATACTCCCATTTACCGCTACGACGGTCGCCATCTACGCGTAACGACTGACGCGCTCGGCGTGGCAGCATATTGTCGTGGTTGGGACCGCCATCTTCGTTTTTGGCATCCAGAAACGTAAACTGGGTGTTGATGTTCCAGCCGGCGATAAGGGTGATTGCCTGCAGTTCCACGCCTTTGATTTTCGCCTCAGAAATATTCGCCGGAGCATAGGTTGCCATATCAAACGCGATCAGGTCGTCCACGGTAGTCTGGTAAAAATTGCTCGACCAGTCGATGCCCTGAAAGTTTCCTGAGATTCCCAATTCAGCTGTTTTAGATTCTTCGGGATTGAGACTCGCATTGCCAAACCCTGGGAAATATAGCTCGTTAAAGCTAGGGGCCTTGTAAGCCGTGCCGTAACTCACCGTAGTGGTGACGCCATTGTCTGCGAAGTAGCCCAGGGCGCCACCGCCGGTCTCATGGTTGCCAAACTGTTCGTTGCTATCGTGGCGAGCGCTTGCCTGTAGTGACCAACGGCCAGCGGTTAACTGGTATTGGCCAAATCCCCCTTCGTTACGTCGGCTGGTCTCCGCATAAGCGGTGCTGCTGGTGATGCGGTCGTCTAGATAGTCGTAGCCAAGGGTGATCAGCTGGGCTTCGTTCAGCTGATAATCGCTTTGTACCGAACGGGAATTACGTTTGGTATCAAACCGGCTGGCAAAAACGCCATTCAGGTGGTTTTCGTTTTCATCTTTGCTGAGGCCGGCGCGGGTGGTGAGGCGCCAGTTGGTGGTCACGTCCCAGGCTATGCTGCCGCCAGTGACCTGTTGTACAAAGTCGGTTTCATTGGTAAAGCTGCCATCAAAGTCGGTTTCACCTTCTGTGTGCAAGGTGTTAAAACCGAACTCCAGATCATCGGTAAGTTGGTGGCCGATGCGAAAGGAACCGGATTTGCTTTTATAACCATCCCGGTCGGGTTCATTGGTGAAACAACCACCGAAAAGCGAGCCCTGACAGGAGTTAATCCCGGCAGTCCGTTCGTAATTGGCGCTTAGGTTGATCCAGGTTTTGTCAAACCTTTCGCTAAGACTGGCGCTGGCGCCAAAATAATCGTGTGCTCCGCCGCTGATGCTGGCACTTTTCCGTGAGCCGTCTTTGCCGCTGCGAGTGAAAATTTGAATCACGCCGCCGATGGCTTCAGAGCCGTAGAGGCTGGCCCGTGGTCCGCGAACAACTTCGATGTGATCAATCTGATCCACAGGAATATGCTCGAACGCCGCTGCCCCCGTGGTTCCTGAGCCAACTTTTACGCCGTCGATTAATACCAGAACGTGGTCCGAGTTGGTGCCGCGCATAAATAGAGATGTGGTTTTACCGAGTCCACCGTTATTACTGAATTGCAGTCCGACCATGCCGTTTAGTGCCTCGGCCACGGTGGTGGACTGGCGCAGTTCTAACTCTTCACGACTAATTACAGTGACCGACGCGAGTGTCTCGTCGGCGGCCTGTTCGGTTCGGGTGGCGGTGACAACGATGGGGCTGAGCTGTACAGGGCCATTATCGAGATCAGCGTCAGTCTCGGCGTCAACTGCCTGCGTCAACAACAGGAGTGCTAAACCGCACCGGCGGGTAAAAAAATTCATTGATAAACCTCTGAATAGGTGGGCGCTCCCCGCGCCAGAAAAATTCATCGGGTCTCACAACAAAAAATAATGATGGATGACGCACGCAAATGGCCGCGTTACCGCATCATATCGCCCACCGCGACACCCAATAGCGTTGCCGTAGGCCGGTCTCCGGGCTTATGAGTGCCAGTAAAACTGGCTGAGCGAGTCGCCTTCCCAGGTCCAGAAAATCACGGACCAAGTGGCTGGATGACTCGCGGTTTACTCAATCACCGTTGCGGGGGCAGCATCGGAATTATTTCTGATCGTGCAGAAAGTCCACCGATTTCCCGTTTCACTTGCCAGACAGAAAGTCAGACAAGCACCTAAGGCGCGGCAAATATAATGAAAACAGCCGCCGCCGGCAAGCCGAACTTTTCGGCTGGTGAGTTTTTAACCCAGTTGCCACCAACCGGCCGACCTCGGCGGTACACTTTGCCGATTTCAATTTACAGATTGCAGGAGATTTCGGTGCGACAGCTACTGCTTGGAGGTGCTCGATCCGGCAAAAGCCGGCTAGCAGAGCGCCTGGCGTCTCAGCTGGAGCAGTTAAAAAGGGTGCAAGTGGTTTATCTGGCCACGGCCGAACCTGCGGAGAAGTACCAGGATTTAGAGATGGCCCAGCGGATCGCCCGGCACCAGTCAACGCGCCCGAACCATTGGCAACTGCTGGAAGAGCCACTGGCCATCGCCGATGCGATTCTGGCGGCGGATGCCAACACCTGTTTGCTGGTTGACTGCCTCACTCTCTGGCTGAGTAATCAGATAGGCGCAACCACGGATGAAGCGGTATTGGATCAGGCGCTGGCCGCCTTAACCCTGGCGGTTAAAGACGCCCGCTGCGAGTTGATACTGGTCAGCAATGAAGTGGGGCAGGGAATCGTGCCGGCAGACCCACTCAGCCGACTATTCCGCGATTACTCTGGCTGGACGCACCAGCAGCTGGCAGAAGTGTGTGACCGGGTAGTAATGACCACGGCCGGGTTACATCAGGTATTAAAAGGTGAACCACTGTGACCCCCGCTGTTCTTGCGCAGCAACTTGGCTGGTTGCAGGCCCCAATACCCGTGCCCAGCGACGCCCACCGCCAACGGGCAACGGTTCGTCAGGACCAGCTTACTAAACCCCCCGGTTCATTGGGTCAACTCGAACAGCTCGCAATTAATCTGGCGGCCCTGCAATCAACAGATCAGCCGACCATTGACCAAATTACCATCTTGTTGTTTGCTGCCGATCACGGGGTGGTAGTAGAAGGTGTCTCTGCTTTTCCTCAATCGGTCACCGCCGCCATGGTGCAAAACTTTGCCAGGGGTGGCGCAGCTATTAGCGTGATTGCCGAACAGATTGGTGCCGAGTTAACGGTGGTGAATTTAGGCACCGTTACGCCATTATCACCACTGGCCGGGGTGATAAACCAGACCATCGCTGCTGGTACTGCAAACCTGGCTCAGGAACCAGCAATGACCGTTGACCAGCTCTGTGCTGCCATGGCAGCTGGCAAAGCACAGACCGAACAAGCTGCTGACACCGGTGTCTCACTGCTTATCGGTGGAGAGATGGGTATCGGCAACACTACCGCTGCCGCCGCCATCGGCTGTGCACTGACTGACTGTGATGCCCAATTAATGGTTGGTCCCGGCACTGGGCTAGAGACAGACTCACTGCGCCACAAAATAGAAGTAGTGCAGCGGGCCCTGAATCTGCACCACGATTACTTGCATGATCCAGTGGAGGTGCTGCGGCGTCTCGGTGGGTTCGAAATTGCGGCGTTAACTGCTGCCATGATTCGCGCTGCCCAGCAGAGGATCCCCTTTCTGATTGACGGTTTTATCGCGACCGCCGCTGCAGTCGTGGCGGTCGCGATAAAACCACGAGTCCGGGCGTGGCTGTTATTTGGTCACTGCTCCGCAGAGCCGGGGCATCGGTTGTTGCTGAATCACCTGAAGGCGACTGCATTGCTGGATCTGGGTATGCGTCTTGGCGAGGGCAGCGGGGCTGGGGTGGCAGTGCCGCTGTTGCGCCTGGCCTGCGCATTGCACAACAACATGGCGACCTTTGAAATGGCCCAGGTAGCCGATCGAATTGAGAAGAGCGAATGATTATTGATGAAACTCTGGTAGACCTGCTTCGCCACGGCAGGCCGGACCCAGGCCACCGCTACGCCGGTAGCCTCAACGACCCACTCAGTGCTATCGGCTGGCGGCAGATGCGCGGCGCAGTGCGTACGATTGCCCCCTGGCAGGTGGTGGTCACCTCCCCCTTGCAGCGCTGTTGCGAATTTGCGCAAAAACTGGCCAAAGACTATCGAGCCCCGGTACGGGTCATCGACGAGTTTCGCGAGATTCATTTCGGTGACTGGGAGGGTAAAGAGGTCGAAGAACTGATGCTTGAAGATGACGCCGCTCTGCAGGCTTTCTGGGCAGATCCGGTCAATAACACCCCGCCGAGTGGCGAGCCATTGGTCGATTTTCAGGCCCGTATCCTGGCTGCCTGGCAGCAGTTATTAATCGATTGTCAGGGTCAACACAGCCTGTTGGTCTGCCACAGTGGCGTGCAGCGAGTCATTGTCGGTAGTGTGCTCAATATTCCACTGCAATCATTGTTTAGCCTCGAAACCCCCTACGCAGGTTTAAGCCGGGTACGGATCGTCGATGATCCCGAGCATGGGCGCCACAGCTCACTAGTGTTTCACGCCGGGGTGCGCTGATGCTGCCGGCACCGCTGCGTATTGCTTTACAGCTGTTGACCCGATTCCCGGTACGCGGGGTGGCGAGCGACTGGGAAGCAGCGGCGGCAAAGTCAATGTGCTGGTACCCCGCGGTGGGACTGATTATTGGTTTTTTGCTCTGGGTGGTAGCGCAACTGACCGTTACATTCCCCGCGAGTTTGCAAGCAGTGCTGGTGCTAATTACCTGGGTGGCGATTACCGGAGGATTGCACCTGGACGGTCTGGCTGATAGTGCCGATGGCTGGATCGGGGGCCACGGTAAGCGCAGCCGAACCCTGGCAATTATGCGCGATTCTCACGTTGGTGTAATCGCCGTGGTCGTGCTGGTGTTGGTGCTGTTACTGAAATTTACAGCTCTGCAAGCGCTGTTATCTGGTGACGACTATTTTGTGCTGATATGGGCGCCGATCGTTGCCCGTAGCGCCGCCCTTCTGTTGTTTCGTTATACCGACTATGTCCGCGAACAGGGTATCGCCAATGCGCTGCTGGAGCAGCTACCGATGCAGCCAATTGCACCCCTGGTCGGATTAATTACCGGGTTGTTAGTCGTTACTATGGGGGGCACTGGTCTTTGGATCTTATTTGCTGTCACGCTGTTATTGCTGGGGCTGAGGCAGTGGATGATTAAGCATCTTGGCGGCTGTACTGGTGATACCACCGGCGCGCTGATTGAGCTCACTGAGGTCACGGTGTTAGTGGTGGCGTTAATTTAAAATCAGCCACTGAACCCAATGTGGGAGCGACTTCAGTCGCGACCCAGAGGTTCCCCCTGCTATCGCGACTGAGGTCGCTCCTACCCGTTTTTAAGCACATGCAGTTTGGATTCTACGTGTCGGGGGGGGGCTTAAAAATCAACTATCCCCAGAACCCGGTTTAGCCGTGGCCAGTTCAAATGTTCTTCCAGACTATCTGCAATCCGATTAATCGCCAACTCGCGGCGTTCGCTGCTACTGAGCAGGGATTCCGCCGCTGTGGTTTCAGCATCCATGCCGGCCCATTCCAGTAGCGCGGCGCAGCTTGGCGGCTCATCAAACAGGCCGTGCCAGTAGCTGGCGGCTATCTGGCCATCGGCCGACACGGCTCCGTCGTTGCCGGCAGTACTTTGAATCAAGGGTTGGTTAAATGCGTTGCCACGACTCACGCCAGCATGAATTTCATAACCAATAACCGGTGAGCCATCAGAGACCAGCAATCCCTCTCTCTGGCGGAGCACTTTCTCGGTGGTCAGCTCGGTATTCAGGTCTAAATAGCCTAATCCCGGTGAGCTACCTGGTTTGCCTTCAATCCCGTTGGGGTCGTGAATCCACCCACCGAGCATTTGCAGCCCGCCACAAATACCTAATAGCTTGCCGCCATAACGCAGATGCCGGTTGATTTCTGTAACCCAGCCCTGTCGATGTAGCCACTCAAGGTCTCCGCGCACGTTTTTGCTGCCGGGCAGAATAATCAGATCGGCATCGATGGTGCCGCCGGCTTCAGCAAGACCATCCGGCCCAATAAAGCGAAAATCCACCTGTGGGTGCAGTCGGAGTGGGTCAAGGTCGGTGTGGTTGCTGATATGTGGCAGCGCTGGCACGCAGATTTTCAGTGCCGCCGAGTGGGCTACGCGGTTATCAATTTCGGTGATGCCGTCTTCGGCCTCCAGTTGCAGGCCATGTAGGTAGGGGATCACGCCCAGCACCGGTTTGCCGGTCCGCGTCTCTAGCCATTCCAGTCCCGATTCCAGCAATTTTATGTCGCCACGAAAACGGTTGATCACAAATCCCTTTACCCGCGCCTGCTCCGCAGCGGATAGCAGCTCTAATGTGCCGACCAGGTGGGCAAATACTCCGCCACGATCAATGTCTGCGATGATAATCACTGGGCAATCCACCGCTTCAGCAAAGCCCATGTTGGCGATGTCGCGGTCCCGCAGGTTGATCTCCGCCGGGCTACCGGCGCCTTCGACAATTAAAAAGTCGTACTGCTGGCCGAGTCGCTGCCATGATTCCAGCACTGCTGCCATCGCCGTGGTTTTGTAGTTGTGATAAACGGTGGCCTCCATGTTGGTAACCGCCTGACCATGGATGATCACCTGGGCGCCGGTGTCGCTATTAGGTTTCAGCAGTACCGGATTCATGTCGACATGGGGCTTAATTCCGGCTGCCGCCGCTTGTACTGCCTGCGCCCGGCCGATTTCCCCACCCTCAGCGGTAACTGCACTATTGAGTGCCATGTTTTGTGGTTTAAACGGCGCTACTGACAACCCCCGCCGCATCAACACCCGGCAGATCCCAACCACCAGCATGGTTTTACCGGCATCGGAGGTGGTGCCCTGCACCATCAATTGACTGTTCAACCCAGATTCCCGCCGTTAACCACTGCTGCGGAGACCGGCAAACTGATCGGTTGCTAAAAACAGTTTAATTAGCGCCTGCTTTAGCCGACGCCACTCAGATTCGTTGGCTGGTAATCCCAGTCGAATGGCGTCTGGCGTGGTGAAACAGCGGCACCAGATTCCCTGCTCGGCCAGAGTTTGCTGCCACTGTCTGGCCTGCAGGGACTTAATCCAGCAGAAAAAATCACTCTGGCCATCAGCCGGATGAGCCAGCTCCGCCAGTAGATTTACCAGTCGTTGGTTGCTGTTTGATAATCGCCGGCGTTGCTGCTGT
>Ga0164315_10002307_pt1 | contig 14662 bp, 13 predicted proteins | sample GuaBasSedimGuay6_FD_113737 | JGI IMG/M metagenome (GOLD analysis project Ga0164315, IMG submission 113737) | Subseafloor sediment microbial communities from Guaymas Basin, Gulf of California, Mexico - Guay6, Core 4569-2, 0-3 cm | ecosystem: Environmental > Aquatic > Marine > Hydrothermal vents... | reverse complement strand
TGATCTGTATCGCAGCCGACATTACCCTTGAATCAGAGTTTATCCATACAAAAACAGCCGGAGCCTGGAAAAAGAAAAAACCGGTCCTTCATAAAAGGCCGGTTCTGTTTCTTATGGGGCGATAGTTGAATTATTCTTCCGTATCGGGATGTATTTCATCATCATCTTCCGGTTCCACACTGATCACCTCCACATCGAATACCAGGGTTTCGTAGGGGGGGATAGCTACATTCCCTAGCGATGTGTACTTTCCATATGCGCCATAGGCAAGCAGGTAAGGGATAATCAACCTTCCTTTCTCACCCTCCTTAAATCTTTCAAGACCCAGGTGCCAACCTCTGATAGGGCTGGTTTCAGCAGTGTAATCGCCCACTACGAACTCATAATAATTCTCGCCCACGGTCTGATCAAACACCCTTCCATCGGTCAAATATCCCTTGTAAGCAATCTGGACGGTGGAATCAATGGCTACAGGAGGGCCATCAGTGCTTTCATCCACCACATAGTACATGGTCACATCTTCTAATGCATCATATATGGTATCCACACCAACTATAGTATCAGTATAAGACACAATCTTTGTTGCCTCGTACTCCTCTATATCTTCGCCCAGCAACTCAAGCAATATTAGCTCATACTTCAATGAGCTGTAGGCTGTTACTTTACCAGTATTCGTGGCACCGTATCCCAAATCACTGGTAAACAAGAGAGTGGCCTCTCCTCCCTCACGCATCATATTCAAGCCTTCGGTAAAACCGTCATTATAAAGGCCGTTCCTTATTTTATAGGGACCATATAAGGCTGTAGTATCCTGTATGCGATTGTCAATGGCAACACGTTCAATATAGGTCTCATAAACTTGATTGTTGTTAAGCATATAAGCAACATGTTCTATAAGTACCCAGGTGCTGTCACCCGGCATATCTCCGGAACCCTCTTTATTTTCCACATAGATGAGTCCGCTTGCCTGCGGAACTGCATCGGGATAATTGGCCCCTACATAGATATCAAAAAAACGCTGCTCCTGATTAATCGAATACTGCTCCGAATAATCTTTTTCACAGGAAGTCATATATAGTAATCCGGCAATCAGTGCCGCAACTGGAATTATTCTACGCAAAACCTTCATCATTTCTTCTTTCTGGTGCAAAAATAATATAATTACTGAACCTTACTCCACCTTTAGAACCTGTAAGCGGTAAATCAGGACAGAATTTCCGGGAATTTTTACACGGTCACCGAAATTGCCATGCGCCAGATGGGGAGGAATCAGGAATATTGCTTCTGCTCCATCCGACAGTTTTTGTAAACCCTGTTCAACGCCGGACTCAACACCACCAGTTCCTATTGTGATTTGTTTGGGATTCTCAATGCTTGACTGATAACAAGGTGTACCATCCAGCAGGGTAGATTGGAAAGTGTAACTTACCCGCATATTCTCTCTGATGCGTCTACCCTCCCCGGGTTTCTCCACAACGATCCAAAGTCCTGAGGGACTCATTTCTGCTGGCCAACCTACCCGCTCCAGGAAAGCCGATATATGGTCCTGATGCCGCTGCTGCATATACTGATTTACTTTGATAAATTGCTCTGATACCTCATTGGGCCCACTCTCCTTCTGCTCCTGCACAGGAGGATCACATGCACAAAGGTGCAGAATTGAACTTATTAGAAGTAAGAATCGGAATGCCCTAATCATCGCTGAGCAAATTAGAATATCCTGGTAAAAGAGATTCGAAACCGGCCAGGGTCTCTTTCATGGTAAGAAAGGAGTCTCCTCCCGCTGCATTGATATGACCTCCTCCGTGATAATGCTCTGAAGCCACCAGGTTTACCGGAAACTTACCGCGCGATCTGAATGAGGCTTTGATACGATCCTTTTTTTCGACAAAGAGGGCTGTAAATTTAATGCCCTTCACTGAGAAGGGAATATTCACAAATCCTTCTGTATCACCCTTGCGGTGATTAAATTTCTTCAGTTCCGCGTCAGTCAGACTGATATATGCGGTATGATACTGTGGAAGCACAACCATCTTCTCCTGCATACAATATCCCTGCAGGCGCATGCGATCTTCAGAAAACGCATCATACACAGAGGAATAAATTCTATCTTTTTCGATGTCATAATTCATCAGATCACCAACAATATGAAAAATCTCAGGATAGCTGCTTGCATAAGAAAAATTGCCTGTATCGGTCATAATGGCCACGTAAAGACAGGTTGCAATATCTTTATCTATCACCTCGCCCTCAAAAATTTCTTTGACGAAGAGGTATATCATTTCGCCTACGGATCCACGCCCTGTTTCTGAAATAGCAACATCGGTAAACTGAAGTGGCTCCTGATGATGGTCGATCAGAATTTTTTTCGCACTTGATTTATGTAAGAATTCCTCTATCCCATTCACTCGCTTTGGGTCGTTGAAATCGAGACAGAAGATCAGATCTGCCCCCTCAATAATCTCAATAGCCCGATCCCGTTTGTAAGCAAATGTAGTGGAACGTTCAATGCCCGGAAGCCACCGCAGGAAGTCGGGCAGTCCATCAGGTATCACCACCTGTGCATCTATCCCCTTCTTCCCCAGGGCCAGGGCCAGGGCCAGACTTGAACCAATGGCATCTCCATCCGGATTGGTATGTGTAAGTACCGCCACCTTCTTAGCTGACTCAATCCAGCCTTTTACTGTTCTTGCAACTCCTTCCTCTACCATAGTTACAGCATTCTTTAAGGGATCAAAGTTAAAAAATATTGATATGAGCTTAACAAAGCCCGATATTATTTGTTAATATGCATTATCAAAAGTGAACATTTATGTCTGGAAACATCACATTTACGATTATCAAGCCATTTGCAGTCTCTGATGGACATATCGGTCCGATTCTGAACAAGATTCATACAGCGGGATTCAAGATCTCTGCCATGAGAATGCTCTGGCTCACACAGGGTGAAGCGGAACGCTTTTACGAAGTCCACAAGGAACGCCCCTTTTACAGTGACCTGGTTGAATTCATGACTTCGGGTCCCATTGTGGTTGCTGTACTGAAAAAAGAAAATGCCGTAGCGGATTATCGCAAGTTAATCGGTGCCACCGATCCGGAAAAAGCTGAAGAAGGAACCATCCGAAAAGAGTTTGCCAGAAGCTTGCGTGAAAATGCTGTACATGGTTCAGATTCGGATGAGAATGCGGCTTTTGAAGGTTCTTTTTTCTTCTCAGGTTTGCAAAGGTTCTAATTACCGAAGCACCACATCGTCTATCACATCCATTCCTGCGGCTTCATTTAGCTTCGGGATTAGTGACTCTTTGATCAGGCTCAGCTCATTCCTTACTACTGAAGAGTGCAGGGTAACAAAGAGTTTCCGGTTTTGAATCTTAAGTGATTTGGTCTTTTTGGCTACGGTGATGCCAAGCAAATCTTTCCATGATTTCATAAGCCGGTACTCGGCAAGTCCTTTCTCCAGGCGGTTAGCCTTTACAAACTGCTGAAGCAGGGAATCAATCTTTTTAACCTCTTTTCTCTGCATGCTTATCCCTTTATCTCTTCTAAACTGGCTTCAGAGGTGATTCTGAAAACCTTATGATCGGCAGGTATCTCCTGCAGGATTCCCTGCAAACGCTGCTCGTTGGTATCGGTTATAAATATCTGACCGAACTGGTTCTCTGCCACCAGGGTAATGATGTGTTTCACCCTATGTGTATCAAATTTATCAAAAATATCGTCCAGCAAGAGAATGGGGGAAATCTTTGTAAGTTTCCGGATGAACTCAAACTCAGCCAGCTTCAGCGCCACAAGAAAGGTCTTCTGCTGCCCCTGTGAACCACTCTTTTTCAAACTATAGTCACCCAGCTCCATTCCCAGGTCATCCTTATGAATTCCAAAGGTGGTGTACTGAATGAACCGGTCTTTGTCCAGGGATGCCTTCAAACCCTCCCTGAAACCAGTCTCCTGCAGATGTGCATTGTAGCTCAGGCTTACCTGCTCCCTGTCGCCTGAAACATGTGAGTGAAGTGCATTAAATACAGGTAGAAGCTCATTCACAAAACGAACACGCTCTTTAAAGATCGGTTCCCCGTAAAGGATCAATTGCTCATCCCATACTTCCAGCATTTCCGAATCAAATTTCCGGCTGTATGCAAAATCTTTAAGCAACTTGTTTCGCTGGGCTAGTGCCCTGTTATACTGGATCAGGTTTTCAAGATAAATCCTGCTGTACTGAGCAATAACCCCATTCATAAATTTTCTGCGTTCCTCGCTTCCCCCGTTAATCAGGATAGCATCGGCCGGCGAAATCATGACAAGGGGAATAAGTCCGATATGTTCAGAGAGTTTGCTGTACTCCTTTTGATTTCTTTTAAACTGCTTCTTTTTCTGCTTTCTGATTCCACAGTAAATATTCTCCTCCTTGCCATTTCTGTCAAACAAACCCTGCACTACAAGGAAGTCCTGATCGTACCTTACATTCTGACTATCCACCGGATTCAGATTGCTTTTACAGAGAGAGAGATAGTGAATGGCATCAAGAAGATTGGTCTTTCCCACACCATTTTCACCCACAAAGCAGTTGATCTTTGCAGAAAGTGGAATGTCTACCTGTTCATAATTCTTAAAGTTGACCAGGGAAAGTTTTTTCAGATGCATACACAAAATTACTATTTTTTAAACATACCTTTTTCATTTATCTTTAGCGTATATCCTAAAACTTAAAACAATTGATAAAAAGACAATTATTAATTCTTGCTTTCCCGGCAATCTTGCTTACCGGATGTGCTGAACTAAATTCTCTGATTCAATCTGTCCCCACGGATGCACCTCTGTCAGAAGCAGAAGTGGTCGAAGGATTAAAGGAAGCCCTGATCGTGGGGTCGAAAAACTCTTCATCCATACTCTCGGCAGTGGATGGCTATTATGGGGATGAATTGGTTAAAATCCTGCTCCCTGAGGAAGCTTCCATAATCATCGATAATCTTGCAAAGATCCCAGGTGGGGACAAACTTGTTGAAGATGTAGTCCTCAGAATTAATCGGGCTGCAGAAGATGCAGCCAAAGAAGTTGCTCCCATTTTCATCAACAGCATTAAACAGATGACCATCAGTGACGCTTTCGGCATCCTGAAAGGGGCCGATAATGCTGCCACTCAGTACCTCAGCAACACCACCCGAACAGATCTCTACAATCTATATAAACCAAAGATCAGGCAGTCGACCGAGAAGGACATTCTGGGAGGTGTTTCTACCAAAGAGTCGTGGGAAGCCCTTACTGGTAAATGGAACCTGTTTGCCAACTCCATTGCCGGTAAACTGGCAGGATTCAATTCAGTGAATACCGATCTTGACGATTACCTGACTAACAGAGCCCTGGACGGTATGTTTCTGAAAGTTGAGGATGAAGAAAAGAAAATCAGGACCAACATCTCTGCCCGCATAAGTCCTTTGCTTGAGAAGGTTTTCGGTAGTCTGGACAATTGATTTTGTTATTTGCTATTTTTGTGGCGCCACAAACGGCATTTTTCCAAAAAAGAGTTACTTTTGCGGAAGTTTTTGAAAACCAACAAAATTAGAGTGATGTCGAAGAAAAAGAATGTGAAGCAAACGGACAAGAATCTTGAAGGCATTGAACAGGCTTTAACCCGTTCTGAGCAATTTATAGAAGATAATCAGAAAGCACTTACCTATATCCTTGGAGGTCTCATTGTTGTGCTACTTATTATTATCGGTGGCAACAGGTACTATCTGAAACCTCTGAATGAAGAGGCCGCCGCTGATATGTACTATGCAGAACGTTTTTTTGAGATGGATTCCTTTAATCTTGCCCTTAACGGATACGGTACCTATCCAGGGTTCCTGAATGTTCTTGATGATTACGGAATCAGCAAATCTGGAAAGATTTCCAGATATTATGCGGGGGTATGCTACCATCAACTTGGTGATTATGAAGCAGCTGTTGACTTACTGAATAAATTCAAAACAGACGATCTGTTGGTTGGAGCGGCAAAATACAGCACTCTTGGGGATGCATATGTAGAAATGGGAGATATGGGTAAAGCTATTTCTGCTTACAAGAGCGGAATTGAGAAATATGAGAATAATTTTTCCTCTCCCATCATATTGAAGAAACTGGGTCTTGTATATGAAGAACTCGGTCAGCTGGACGATGCACTTGAAACCTATAAGGCCATCGAGTCTACCTATCCTGGATCAGCTGAAGGAAAAGAGATTAAGAAATATATCGGCAGGGTGGAATCAAAAATGTCTCTTTAAAGCGCATTTGCCCAATGTCATCAAGCCTGAGAAATCTATCGGACCATGATCCTGAGTCCATTCCCGATGGATCAAAGATGAAGTTCGGTATTGTTGTCTCTGAATGGAACGAAGAGATTACAGCTGCCCTTCTTGATGGAGCTCTGGTGAGATTAAAAAAACATGGCGTTCTGGAAGAAAACATCGATGTAAAAACGGTCCCTGGTAGTTTTGAGCTCCCTTACGGATCAAGGATTGTTGCTGAACAGTTTTCTCCTCATGCTGTTATTTGCCTGGGTTGTGTGATCCGTGGCGAAACCAGCCACTTTGATTACATCTGTCAGGGTGTTACCAAAGGAATTACTGAGTTAAACCTTGACTATGACATCCCATTTATTTTTGGTGTATTAACTACTGAAAATCAACAGCAAGCGCTGGACCGGGCTGGAGGCAAACATGGCAATAAAGGCGATGAAGCTGCTGTTACAGCTCTAAAAATGGCTGCGCTAAGGAACATTCTTCTGCAGTAAGTCAAACAACAAACAAAAAAAGAAGGCCGTTTCAATTTGAATGAAACGGCCTTTTCTTCTTATTCCTATTTGAAACAGTTGTTATATTACCTGCTTTTCTTTTTGGGTTGTGGCTTTCTTCCACCCAGGGACTGCTTCTGCGACTGTTGTTTCTGTATGGATTCCAGTCGCTGTGCAAACTTAGATTTCTTGGCCGGCTTATTCTTTTTTGCATTGATCTTTTGCATGATCTTCTCTTCATCGATAAACCTCTTGAAGAGAAAGTTTTGTCCAAGGGTAATAACATTGGCCAGAAAATAGTAGTAAGTCAGACCCGCTGAGAAGTTATTCAGAATAAACATAAACATCACCGGCATAATGTACATCATGGTCTTCATGCCCGGCATCTGGCTGCTTCCTGCACCTGCCTGGTTGTTATAGCGCATGGATAGCATGGTGGTAACGGTCATTAATAAGGTAAAGAGACTTACGTGATCTCCATACATGGGTATATCCCAGGGCAGAGTCAGAATAGAGTCATAGGTGGAAAGATCATGTGCCCATAGGAATCCCTCCTGCCTAAGTTCTATGGAGGTTGGGAAGAACCTGAACATGGCATACAGGATCGGAAACTGCAGCAACATAGGCAGACATCCACCCATGGGATTGGCACCCGCCTTCTTATAGAGGTCCATGGTCGCCTGCTGCTTTTTCATAGCATCATCCTTCTTAGGATAACGTTCACCGATCTCATCCACCTGTGGCTTTAGAAGCCTCATTACAGCCTGGGACTTAAAGGATTTGTAGGTCAGTGGGAAGAGAGCAACTTTAATTATCAAGGTCAGCAGCAAGATAATAATCCCGTAATTAACGAAATACTTGTTCAGCCAGCCAAAGATTGGGATGACCACAAAGGCATTGATCCACCGGAGCATGGCTCCACCCACTGTAACCACATTTTGGAGACCCAGATCGCCATAGCCCTTCAGAGACTGGAATTTATTTGGGCCAAAATAAAGTTGCATGCCGATAAGCTGATCGCCGGTTCGATCGTAAGGTATATCTACAGAGGTGGAGAAGCGGCGGACATATTTTCCGGGATCATTAAAACGCTCCTGCAGCATGTAGGCACCATTGAAGTGTTCATCGGCTATCAGTATGGTCGAGAAAAACTGTTGACTAAAGGCAATCCAGCTGATACGGGTGGTTTCAGTCACCTCTTCAAGCTCTTTCTTGGAACGAGACTTAAAGCTTTCCACATCTCCCCCTTTGTATCGATAGTAGAGTGTGGTATACATGGCCTCATTCTGGTAGCCCTTTTCCTGTGAAGGTGCATAGAAGTCAAACTTGAACTCCATCCTGTCGGTTCGGTACTGATCCAGTCCCTTGAAACGCATATCAAAATCGAGCATGTAATCATCATCAAACAAGCGATAGATATATGAAATGGATGCTGATTCAGAGATATCCATTTTCATGGTAAGCTGTTGATAGGACCGTCCGTCTTCACCGGTCAACTTCTCAATGGCTGGCTGGAAGTATAGTTCACCCGTATTAATGTTCCTGTTCTCGGCAAAAAACTGTAGAGCGAAGATGGTTGAGTCACCGTCGAAAAGATAGAGTGGCAGTGAATCGTGTGTCTGATACTGCTTCAACTCTACTGTATAGGGTCGGCCACCAAGGGTCGAAAAGCTCAACTTCACTTGCTCATTCTCAAGTACCACGCTTTCGGAAGTCCCAGTTGCAGCATTTGCGAAATCGCCAAGCTCCCCTTCCAATCTCTCCATGGAGAGTGAATCGGCAGTTTCAATGCTTTCTGACTCATTGGTGGAAAGTTGTGTCTCCGCCTGTTGTGCAGCCGCCATGGCCCTGACCTGCTCCACACGAGCAATGGAATCGAGCCTGCTGCGTTCAGCCACCTGAGCCTCACGTTGAGGTTTCGTAAAAATGCTGTAGCCCACAAGAAGGAGTCCTATAACTCCAAGACCTATAATTGTATTTCTGTCCATTTTCAACAATTAAATTCAGGCACAAAAGTAATGGTTTAGCCTGTATATCAATATAATTTCAGGTAAAATCCGCCAGATTTCGGTGAATTGTAGCAGGAGGAGCTTAAACAGCTATTTCCTGTTCTCGATGGCTGCTTTAATAAAAGAGATAAACAGGGGGTGTGGATTCAGCACAGTACTCCTGTATTCTGGGTGAAACTGTGTACCCACAAACCAGGGATGCCCAGGCTGTTCCATTATCTCCACAAGTCCGCTCTCCGGATTTATCCCGGTGGGGATCATGCCGTGTTTTTTATATGATTCCAGAAAATCGTTATTAAATTCATAACGGTGACGATGACGCTCCCGAACCATATCAGAACGGTAAGCATCCTGCACAAGAGATCCCTTTTCCAGCAAACAGTCATAACCCCCAAGACGCATAGTACCACCCTTCTTAGTCACTCCTTTTTGTTCCTCCATCAGATCAATTACTGGATGCTTGGTGCTACTGTTCATCTCTGTAGAGTGGGCATCATCAAATCCCATTACATTACGGGCAAACTCAATTACAGCACATTGGAGTCCCAGGCATATTCCAAAAAAAGGAACATTATTTTCACGGGCATAGGTCACTGATAAAATTTTACCGTCGATACCACGGTCCCCGAAACCAGGAGCTACCAGAATCCCATCAAAGCCTCCCAGCTTCTCAGAAACATTCGCATCTGATACATCCTCTGAGTGCACAAAAACCACCTTTACTTTCACATTGTTTACAGCTCCGGCATGGGTCAGTGACTCCAAAATGGATTTATAGGAATCGTTTAGCTCAACATATTTACCTACAAGCGCAATTCTGATCTCTTTATTGGAGCTCTTCAACCTATCTATAAACTTTTCCCACTCTTTCAGATCGGCCGTTTCCTTCGTTTCAATGTGAAGCTTTTTCAGTACTATCACATCAAGCCCCTCCTCTTTCATCAAAAGTGGAACCTCATAAATGGTTGATACATCAATGGATTGAATAACGGCTTCCAGTGCCACATTGCAGAACAAAGCCACTTTTCTTCTAAGGTCTTCATCCAGTTCATGCTCGGCGCGCAGCACAAGCACATCTGGTTGAATCCCGGCTTCCAGGAGCACTTTTACAGAATGCTGTGTGGGTTTGGTCTTCAATTCGCCAGAAGCAGCCAAATAAGGGACCAGGGTAAGGTGAATAAATACAGTATTTTCAACTCCAAGATCCCAGCGAAGCTGCCTGACCGCTTCTATGTAGGGCAGCGACTCAATATCACCAACGGTTCCTCCTATTTCGGTAATAATGAAGTCATACTCATCCTTTCTTCCCAGAAAGGTAATTCTTTTCTTAATCTCGTCTGTAATATGGGGAATCACCTGAACGGTCTTGCCCAGGTAATCGCCCCTGCGTTCCTTATTGATCACTTCCTGATAGATTCTGCCTGTGGTCACGTTATTTGCCTGGGAAGTCTGGATATCCAAAAAACGTTCGTAGTGCCCCAGATCAAGATCTGTTTCAGCTCCATCATCGGTCACATAGCACTCACCATGTTCGTAAGGATTGAGGGTACCAGGATCTACGTTGATATAAGGATCAAGCTTTTGTATAGTCACCCTGTACCCCCTGGCCTGCAAGAGTCTGCCCAGAGAAGCAGAAACAATACCTTTACCCAGGGAAGAAGTTACTCCTCCTGTTACGAAAACATACTTTGTACTACCCAATTTGATTCAGATTTAATTTCGCGCTAAAAGTAAAGATTTAATTTTCATTCTCCATATCATCCAGGATGCGGATTTTCTTCTCAAGAACCTCAATACGCTTATGAGCCTCATCGATTTTTTCCTGGAATCCATGGATCGTTCCCTCTGAGCTGTCTGACTGTTTGAAAAAGCCTATGTTATTCTCCCAAACGCCCATGTCGCTACGAAGTTGCTGAAGTTTATTAATCAATTTGTCTCTTTCAAAATTCAGCTTCATATCGGCGCGTGGAGCATGCATCATGCCTTCGATCCGATAGCGAAATTTAAAAACACTTCGTTCATACTCGTCCATACCGGTTTTTTCCAACAAATTGTCCTGGGCGTGTCTGAACTGATCCTTGATCCACTCTTTTTTTCCTGAAGGCACATATCCAATAGCATTGAACCTTGACTGAAAATCCTTCAGGGCTGCCATATTCTCTTTAAGATCATCCTTAACTGAGAAAGCTTCCAGTTCTTTAACAATAAGCTCTTTGGTTTTCAGGTTTTCCTCAAAGGTGGAGTCAATATTTTCAAAATACTTTGATTTATTATTAAAAAAAGTGTCACAGGCGGCCCGGAAACGTTTCCATAGCTTATCTGAATCCCTCCTGGGCACCGGGCCAATCTCTTTCCAGCGCTTCTGCAATTGGATGAGTTCATTGGTTGTCTCTTTCCACTCCTTGCTATTACTCAATGATTCTGCTTTCTCTATAATCTCCACCTTCAAAGTGAGATTGTCTTTCTGGTCTTCATAGGCAGCTGCATAGAATTTCGCTTTATTCCCAAAAAAAACATCACATGCGGTCCGAAATCTTGCATAGATGATATTGTTATCTTTTTTGGGTGCATAACCAATGGTCTTCCATGTTTTTTGAAGCTCCAGCACCTGGTTAGTTTTGTCAACCCAGGCACCATGTGTTTCATAGACCGTTGCAGCTATTTGCTCAATTTTTTCACATAGGTTCACTTTCTTCTCCAGGTTCTCATGTAAAGACTCTTTTAGCCTGGAGTGGTAATCCTGGTGTTTTTTATTGATCACAGAGGTGGCCAGCTTGAAGCGATCCCAGATTTCATCCCTGCTCTCACGCGGTACCGGACCTATCTCCCTCCAACGTGTGTGATTTTTTTGAAGCGCTTTAAAAGCATTTACGATATTGGGCTCCTTATCAAGCGCCTCTGTCCGTTCGCAAAGCTGTACTTTAAGTTCCAGATTCTTCTTCAGATCAAGTGCACGCAGATCACGGTTAATGCTAACATAGTCGTTAAACTTTTCGACAAAATAATTATAGGAATCCCAAAGGTCCTTTAGGTTCTGATGGGGAACAACGCCCGCTGAAAACCATTTCTTCTGCAGATCCTTAAATTTCCTGAAGGTTATTTCAAAAGTTTCCTGGTTCTCTATCAGTATCCTGAAGCCTTCCAGGACCTCCTGCTTTTTAAGAAGGTTTTCCTGTTTGGTTTTTTCCAGTTGACGCGTAAATTCTGCCTTAAGTCCCTTGTACTTGAAGAGCAACTCTTTCATCTCAGCCTCAACAGGCTCTTCTGCAGGTTTAAAATCTTCAATGTTGCCGCCCTCGTCAAGAAAATGTTTCTTCTTCTCTTCCAATACTGCAGCTACCTTCTCATAAAAAACCTGCTTGATTTCCTCAACCTCTTTTCGGATATTTCCTTTTCCGGGTTTATCCAGTCTCTCCTTCATCAACTTCACCAGATCCTCTTTACTCAGCAAAGGATAGTTAACTTCTTCCTCTTTCCGCTCATGATCGTCCTGATCCACATCGTCATCATAGGAATCATTTTTATGCTGCTCCTCACTTTCATCAATTAGCTGGTCTGGAGCAGCTTTGACAGGAACAGGAGTGTGTTCGGGTTTTTCTGGAGTAGCCTCTGTTTTGGTTTCGGGAGCGACTTCTTTGGGTGCTTCAACTACTGGTTCTTCGGGTGCTTCAACTACTGGTTCTTCGGGTGCTTCAACTATCGGTTCTTCGGGTGCTTCAACTATCGGTTCTTCGGGTGCTTCTTGGTCCCTGATTTCTTTTTCTTTCTCTTCGTTTTTTATCTCCTTCAGAGGATCATTTAATTCAGAATTTTTCATGACAGGTAGAGGATTAGTAGGTCGCTATCTCATACAAATTAGTCATTTTTCATGAATTGCGCATTTTATCAGAAAAAAACTGTCCTATCTTCGTAGAAAATCAGACCACTATGCGCATCGATATTATTACGGTGTTACCACAGTTATTAGAGGGGCCGCTCAATCACTCAATCGTAAAGAGAGCCAGGGAGAAAGGACTGGTGGATCTCCATGTTCATGACCTGAGGAATTTTTCGCAGGATAAACACAGAAGGGTGGATGATTATGCATTTGGTGGGGAAGCCGGAATGGTAATGTCCATCGAGCCCATAGAGAGAGCTATTTCTCAGCTATCCTCACAAAGGGAATACGATGAGATTATCTATACTTCGCCCGATGGGAGCAGGTTCAACCAGGGGGAAGCCAATCGACTTGCCCTGGCTGAAAACTTGCTTATCCTATGCGGTCATTATAAAGGGATCGACCAGCGGATCAGAGATCACCTGGTAAGCTGTGAAATCTCTATTGGCGATTATGTGCTGACAGGTGGAGAACTGGCTGCAGCAGTTATAACAGATAGCGTGGTCCGCCTTCTACCGGGAGCCATTTCTGACGAAACCTCAGCACTGAGCGATTCATTTCAGGATGGATTGCTTGCACCGCCCGTCTATACCAGGCCAGCCGATTACAAAGGATGGAAGGTACCCGACATTCTTTTATCGGGACATGCTGCAAAGATCGACCAATGGAAACATGAACAGTCACTTGAACGCACTCGCAAGCTCAGACCCGATCTTCTGGAGGGTATGGAGGAATAATTATCGTAAAAATCAATCAATGGTTTGGCGCTGGCACAATGCGGCAAAATCACAATAGCTGCACTTCTTATCATTAGTTCTCTGCACAAAGGGAACAGATGGATCATAGAGCTGTTGCAAAACCTCTTTCAAATGCTTTATGAATGATTCTTCAAGTCCCGCAAATGAAATTATTCTCCCCTCCTTCTTAAGGCTTGTCATGTTCAGAGCTGGATCAAATCTCTCCTCAAAAATACCTTTCATGGTGTAGAGTCCAGGCATCACCTCTTCGCCAGGATACACCTCTCCCACCAACCATGCATAAAAAAGGGTCTGCATGGCGGCCCCGTTCCTGCTTCCATATTCCCCTTCAAAAAGAGATTCAAGTGTGGAAAACTTCTGACTTGTCTGCCCCGTCTTATAGTCAATAACCCTAAGCTGTCCATTTACACGATCGATCCGGTCTATTTTTCCTCCCAGGCGAATCTCCAGTTTCTCTTGATTCACATCTATCTGTAAATTCCGGCAGTACTCCTCTTCGGCGGAAACAAGTTCGAATGGAGCAATGGACAGGTCTGTAAGGATGATCTTCTCCAGGTAACGGAGCATCACACGAAATATAATTATATTCCGGCCTTCCAATACATCGCGTTTCCGGCCCTTGAAATGCTGTTTCATAAAGACCTTCCTGAGGACCTCCTCAGGCTTAGTTGACCCCATAAGTCCGTCTAATTCTGCCCGGACCACCTGCTTCTCGTTTCGTTCCGCAATCTCGCTGTATAATTCTTTGAGGGTATCATGAACCACAGTTCCAAAACCCGCAGCATCAATTTCCTCACTAATCTCATCCGCTTCGCCAATACCGGCGATGTATCTGAGGTAAAACTTCAAGGAGCAATCAATATAGGTGTTCACTGCCGAGGGAGAGAGATATCGCCCCTCCTTCACATCTGCCAAGTATCTCTCCAGCTTCAGATCCACCTGCCGGGTGTGAACTACCTCAATTTCTGGAACTTCCCTGGCATGCACCTCCAGTCCGGGCCTGATTACTTCCATCTTTTTGCTAAAAATCAATTGGTGGAGGTAGCGGCTCATCTCCCCTGTCCGCATCCCTTCCGTACCTCCATTGAACAGGAGATCAACCCGTTCGGCACGCTGAAGCAGTCTGTAGAAATAATAGGCATAGATGGCATCCATATCCTCCCTGGCAGGCATTCTGAATGCGAGTCTAAGTGAATAGGGTATATTGGAATGAACGGAGTGGGCAGAAGGCATCACCTCTTCGTTCATGGAG
>Ga0164315_10002306_pt1 | contig 14664 bp, 10 predicted proteins | sample GuaBasSedimGuay6_FD_113737 | JGI IMG/M metagenome (GOLD analysis project Ga0164315, IMG submission 113737) | Subseafloor sediment microbial communities from Guaymas Basin, Gulf of California, Mexico - Guay6, Core 4569-2, 0-3 cm | ecosystem: Environmental > Aquatic > Marine > Hydrothermal vents... | reverse complement strand
TGGTCACAATTAATTGTTCGGCCCAGCCTTTGGCCATGGATTTGCCATGATAATCACAGGCTGTTGACAGCCGGGTCAAGTCTGCACAGAAAACAAGGAAGGTGGGGGCTTGTTCAACCCAGGCTTGCGGCCCTGCCAGGTCGGCAATCTGTTTTCTGATCTCTTTGTTCTTAACCCGGATGATGGTATAAGCCTGGATATGGTTAGAGGTCGCTGCACACTGGGCAGCCTTGATAATGGTTTTGAATATGGACTCTTCAATGGGTTGGTCCGTAAATTTACGAACAGATCTATGAGAGGATAAAAGATCGATGGTCAGGTTCATGGCTTCCTCCATTTGCATAATTTATTTTTATAGGTTTTACCCTCAATTACCATTTTTCAAGCCCTGTTTCAAGGAACTCTTAACTGCTTTAGAATGGCTTTTGGGTTGACATGCAATGGTGTCCTGTTAATATCGTTATTCAATACGTTAAAAGATAGAGTAAGTGTAGAATGGATTCAATAAAAGGTTCGATAAGACAAAAAAAAGAATATGGAAAAGAAAAGCAAAACAAAACAGAGAATGCTGCAGGTTTCTTTTGGTATCTGCCTTATAATTTTTGCTGTGTTAATAGAGTTTGTTGCGATACATCCGTCCGGCATTTATTCATATGCCCGGAAAGGGTATAAAGAGTTTCAAATCGGGTTTTCAAAAAAAAATGTGCTGAAAAAAATTAACAAACGAAAAGCCATAAGAGCCATCAGGGTGTGTGAGCCTGATAACATTTTTGAACTGAAATCACGAAAGCTCTTTGAGCTGGAAGAAGATCTTGTCTTATCAGATTACTGGGTTTGTCATGACAGAACCGGGAAGGATTTTTTGTTTTTATTTAAAAATGATGCCCTTGATAGAATATTGCTTCAAAGATTGCGGCTTGGGAAAAAGGAGACGTCTATTCTTTTTTCCCAGTGCAATCCTGAAATTTTTAAAAATATTGACAATTATCTGGCTACGCTTGAAAAACTGGATGTATTTTTTGATACGGATTAAGGAGAGAAAATATGAAGATCAGCGATAAAATATGGAGAGACAAACACGGTGTCTGCCACGTTGAGGGGGAAAATAAAACAGAGGTTTTTGGTCTGATGGGATATGCCCATGGCAAAGACAGGGGAATGCAGATACTTTTAATGCGTATCCTGGGGCAGGGGCGGGCATCAGAGTTCCTGGATTCCAGCGATAAAGTGCTTGAAATTGACAAGTTTTTTCGAAGAATGAACTGGACCGGCTCAATTACTTCACAGATCGAGAAATTGTCCTCTGAAGTAAAAGAAATATGTGATGCATACTGTGCAGGGGTGAACAGGGCGTTTGCCCAAAAAATTCCATGGGAGTGCAAGCTTCTGGGATTTAAACCTGATCCCTGGTGCATTGAAGATTCCATTCTTATCTCACGGATGGTCGGTTACCTTACTCTTGCCCAGTCCCAGGGTGAAATGCAAAGATTTTTTATGGAACTGGTCCAGGCAGGTCTGGATGAAGAAAGACTGAACGAGCTTTTCCCGGGAATCCTTGGCGGACTTGATATTGACCTTATAAAAAAGATAAAACTTGCCGAACGACTTGTCTCCCCGGTATCTCTCTGGAACATTGCAGCTCCCTTGATGATGGCATCCAATAACTGGACAGTCTCGGGGAAAAAAACAAGTTCGGGAAAGCCGATGCTGGCAAATGATCCTCATCTGGAAATAAACAGGCTTCCAAATATCTGGTATGAAATTGTTTTAAAAACAAAAGACAGATATGCAATGGGCGGAACCATGCCTGGAGCGCCAGCCATTCTAACCGGTCGGAATCCGGATTTTGCATGGAGTGTCACGTATACATTCATGGACGGTACGGATTCCTGGATTGAAAAATGTAAAAACGGCAAATATCTGCGTGAGTCGGATATTTGGAAAAAGTTTTTCAAAAGGGAAGAAATTATAAAAAGAAAGAAAAAAGATCCGGTTAAAGTGATTTATTTCGAAAACAATCATGGCGTGCTTGAAGGCGACCCTTGTGAAGATGGCTACTATATAACAACTGCCTGGGCACCTGCTTTTTCAGGTGCTGTTACATTTGACAGCCTTATTAAAATGTTTGATGTAAAAACGGTTACTAAAGGAATGGATCTTCTCAGCCGTGTAGAGACATCCTGGAATTTTGTTCTTGCAGACAAGGAAGGCAATATCGGGTATCAGATGTCCGGCCTGATGCCGAAAAGAAGACAAGGGGTCACAGGATTTGTTCCGTTGCCCGGGTGGGAAGAAAAAAATGACTGGCAGGGATTTGAAAAACCCCGGGATTTACCTCAATGTTATAATCCTGAATGCGGCTTTTTTGTTACAAGCAATCAGAATCTTAATGAATACGGCAAAGTAGATCCTATTAATGTGGGTATGGGATCATACCGTTCCGACCGTATTGGTAAACTTCTGTCTGAAAACAATGACATCACACCTGAGTATATGTATAAATTACATTATGATGTTTATTCAACACAGGCCGAGTTGTTCATGAAGATTCTTGGGCCTCTTCTTCCCGACACAAATCAGGGGAAAATGCTTAAAAACTGGAATTTTGAATACGCTGCTGATTCTAAAGGGGCATTTCTTTTTGACAGGTTCTACAAAGAACTCTATTCTCAAGTTTTCGGCAGGAACGGCTTCGGCATTGATGCGGTTGAACATATTGATAAACATACTGGAATGTTCAATGATTTTTATATCAATTTTGATCGGATACTTCTTTCTGAAAATTCAGCATGGTTTGGGAATAGCTCAAGAGAGGATATCTATTTAAAGGCTGCTCAAAAAGCCCTGAAAGTTGAACCTGAAAAATGGGGGAATACAAGAAAAGTCATGATGAAAAATATTCTCTTTGACGGCAAGCTCCCCAAATTTCTAGGGTTTGACCGCGGGCCGATAACCATTATCGGAAGTCTTGCCACACCACACCAGGGGCAGGTTTTTGAAAGTGCCGGCAGACAGACCACCTTTGCTCCGTCAATCAGAATGGTGATTGATCTTTCCACAGATGAAATGAAAACCAATATGGCAGGTGGTCCGTCTGACCGCAGGTTTTCAAAATGGTACTGCTCAGACCTTGAAAACTGGATATCAGGAAAATATAAAACAATAGCTGTAGATTCTGAGAAAAAGCACAAACTGTAAAATGCGAATAATTGATCCTATTTGCTGTCAGGGTCTGATTCACGCCGATCTTTACCATCTCGATTTTCTTCTTCGTCCGGAAGAAAATATTTTATAAATTTTTCTGATCTTTTATCATCTGATTCACGGCGATCCTTTGTAGCGCGTCTATCCTCATCTTGTTTCATTAAAATACCTCATTGGTTTTATAAAAGAACATAAATTCAGTGATTTTTCCGTTAATAAAAAAACTATAGTCACAGATATCACTTGAAAATAAATTTTGTCAATTAAATAAAAAGACTGAAAGTGAATTTTAATACTATAAAAGATTGGATTGTCTAAATTTTATCAGAAAATTTAGATATATAGCTAATTATTAATTGACAGCGAATATCAATTTATGTAATTAACCACATGAGTGTTGTGAAAGTGGATTATCGGCTGGTATGAAGATAAAAGAAACATTTAAATGAGAATGGATTAGTATGTCAGTTTTTTTTAATTCGTCTGGAGTAGATCATATATGAAACGTCATCTTGCTTTTATGAAAGAACTTGTTACAAAAGGAGGCCCTGATTCTTCAGAGTATCAGGAACTCACTGACTGGCTTGGAACGGTGAGGAAGGAACTTAACAATGGCAAATTGACTAAAAAAGACATCCAATTATTACGAGATGAAATGGGTGAAGCACTTTCAATATTAACGCTTCAGGGATTTGTTTTCAGCAAACCCCATGGATATCCAGGCGATTATGAGATTATTGAAAAAATTTACCTGGAGCACACATCCAATGACCCGGAACTAAGGAAATGGGATCTTTTTTTTCAACTCCAAAAAGCCCCCATGGCAGTAAGAAACAGAAAAAAATATTTTATTGATCTTTTAAACGGCCTTGATGGTTTGAAACAAATCGATACCAGCAATCGAGTATTAAATGTTGCCAGTGGGCCTGCAAGGGATCTGTTTGATTTTTTTTCACAGAAAAGTGATAGAAAACTATTTTTTGATAACATAGAATTTGATCCTCTTGCAATATCTTATGCGAAAAACCTGTGTAAGGACTTCCTTAAAAGCATTGAATTTCTTCATACAAATGCTTTTGATTTTACCACAAATAATAAATATCGACTGATATGGTCGGCTGGATTATTTGATTACCTGAATGATAAAAAATTTATCTTTCTTTTAAACCATTTAATCCCTCTTCTGGACAATGATGGGGAACTTGTTATTGGCAATTTCTCATCCGGCAATCCTACTCAAGCCTATATGGAGATCATTGGGGATTGGCAATTAAACCACAGGACTCCCGAACAACTGATTTCTCTGGCTAAAGCCTGCAACTTTAAAGCATCGGACATTCGTATAGGGAAAGAATCCCAAGGCGTAAATCTGTTCCTCCATTTAAAATGCGGAAAGGACTTTATTCCCCAAATATAAAGACAACTAAATTAAGGTGTCATTATTTTTATCAGATGCTTTTAACTATGCCCCGTTTACTAAACTCAAATCATCATGCACTGATTTGCTCTTCTTTTTTTCTGTCTGTTTTTTTTTATCGGTATCTAAAAATAATTTTCAAGACAAGGATATGACAAATGGAATCCAGTCATAAAAAAACACTTCCGCATTCTGCTTTTGACCTTTCCGGAATGAAACTTAAGTTTATAACCCTGGCATTTCGTGATGATTCCACTGTATCTGAAAAAGATTTTTTAGACGACTACTATCTCAAATTTATCAAGCAGGTCAGGGTAGCCCTTTTGGTTGCCATAATTTTTTATTCATTGTTTGGCATCCTGGATACTCAGCTGCTGCCCGAAATGAGAAATCAGCTGTGGTTTATTAGATATGCAGTCTTTTGTCCAATAACTATTCTTATCCTTGTGCTGTCATATTTTCAATCGTACAAAAAATATATTCAATTTTCCCTTGCTTTTGTTGTTGTACTGGCCGGTGTGGGTATTATTGCCATGATTGTTATTGCTCCACCACCTGTAAACTATTCATATTATGCCGGGCTGATGTTAATTTTTATTTTTGGCTATACATTTATACGGGCAAGATTCATCTGGGCAACTGTAGCAGGATGGTTTCTTGTTTTTTGTTATGAAATTGGTGCCATGGCCATCAGCGAAACACCATTACCCATTCTTATAAACAATAATTTCTTTTTTATCAGTGCAAATGTTATCGGCATGTTTTCCTGCTATTCCATTGAATATTCTGCACGAAGAGATTTTTTTCTTGCCCAGCTCCTTGAAAAAGAACAGAAAAAAACCCGTGAATCCAACATATTGCTGGAAGACCGGGTAGATGAGCGAACACAGATGCTGGGACTTACCAACAAGGATCTTAAAATAGAAATTATAGAACGAAAGCGTGTTGAGCATGAACTGCGTAATATACACGAGGAACTTGAAAAACAAGTTCAGGATCGTACCCAGGTAAATATTGAACTCCAGAAAGCCAAGGAAATAGCTGACGAGTCGGCCAGGGCCAAAAGCAATTTTCTTGCAAATATGAGCCATGAAATTAGAACACCTATGAACGCCGTTATAGGGATGTCGGACCTGGCAATGAATCCTGATCTTAAATCCCGACAGCGGCTGGAATATCTCTCCATAATAAATTCTTCATCAAAATCGTTACTTGGGATAATAAATGAGATTTTGGATTTTTCCAAGATTGAAGCCGGAAAGATGGAGATTGAAGAAACACCCTTCCAAATCAGAAAAATTGTTAATAATGTGGTTGATCTTTTTATTGATGATCTACGTAAGAAAAATCTTGAACTGGTTGTTGATATACCACTGGATATCCCCATGGAGCTTATTGGGGATCCCTTAAGACTTCAGCAGGTTATTGTAAACTTGACATCCAATGCACTTAAATTTACCGAAAAAGGTGATATCTGCATAATGGTTCAAAATATTGAAGAAACCACTGAGCATGTTACATTAAATTTTGAAGTCAGAGACTCGGGTATTGGTATTGATATAAAAAATCAGGAAACACTCTTTGCTGCTTTTTCCCAGGCCGATAGTTCAACAACCAGAAAATACGGGGGAACCGGCCTGGGACTGGCGATTTGTAACAAAATTATAGCTCTGATGAATGGCAAAATTATAGTTGAAAGTATACCCGGTAAGGGAAGTTTGTTCAGCTTTTCAATAAAACTGAAAAAAGGAAAGCCTTGTGCCGACAAACAATTTGAATTTCCTTCCGACATTAAAGGAATGAAAATTCTTGTAGCAGAGGACAACCTTTCAACACAACATGTATTAAAACAAACCCTTGATTCTTTCGGTGTTTGTCCGCATATGGTAAAAACAGGCAACGAAGCCATATCAACGTATGCAGAGCATGAGGCTGCTCATCCTTTTGATCTGCTCATTGCGGATACCAGCCTGCCGGATATGAATGGAGAAATTCTTGTTGAAAAAATCATGGAAAGTACTTTATCTGAAAAATTACCTGTGATTATAATGGATGCGAGCAATGCCCCGGGGGGAAAATTTTTTTTAACCGCTGCAAACACAAAGTATTTCTTGCTGCAGAAACCTGTGACACCTTCCCTTCTGTTTGATGCAATCATGGAATCTTTTGGGCATAAAGCTGTCTCTTCGTCTCAATTCCGTTCGCGAAATTTTTACAACTATTCTTCATCAGGCAAAATACTTCTTGTTGAAGACAACCCTATTAACCAGATAGTTGCCACTGAAATTCTTACTCTTGCCGGAATGACGGTTCACAAGGCTTCAAATGGCCTGGAGGCCATTGAAAAAATAAAGAATGAAATGTTTGATGCAGTATTAATGGATATTCAAATGCCCAAAATGGATGGTATAGAGGCAACAATGAAAATTCGTGGTGACCTTGGCAGAAAAGATCTGCCCATCATTGCCATGACGGCTCATGCCATGCGCGGGGATCAAAAAAAATGCATTGCCTCGGGTATGGACGATTACATTTCGAAACCCATTGACAGATTAAAACTGTATGAAGTGTTAGAAAAATATATTCCCAGGCACGGCATTATTTCTGATACCCCGGTGGATTCCCTGGTCCAGGACGATAAAATCATGCCTGATGCCATCAAAATAGCGGGCATTGATGTTGATGAAGGGATGGATCGTATGGGATGTGACTTTGAAAGGTATATAGCAATCCTTTCCCAATTTTGTCATGATTTTGAACCGATACCGTCCCAATTAAAAGAGTTTATCCTTCAAAACGATCTAACCGGGGCAAGGGAAATAAATCATTCTCTTAAGGGGTCTGCCGGCAATCTTTCTTTAAAGGATCTTTTTGCAGCAGCACAATCCCTGGAAAAAGCGATTGACGTCAAAGATATGGACCAGATAAAATATTTTTTTTCTCAGATTGAACAAGGATTTTCTGAAGTTAAAAAATATCTAAGCAATTTAAAGGTCGATGATCCGTCCCCTCAACCCGACAAAAACAGTGACCCCGATAAAATTTGTGATATGCTTGGAGACCTTGACAAAAGTCTGGAAACCTTTGATCCTGTAGAATCAAAAATAAAATTTGAACAACTCCAGGGATACCTGGCTGCCCATCTTCAAGATGGTGAACTATCAAGTCTGTCTCAGAATCTTGAAGATAAGATAAAAACATACCAGTTTGATGATGCCAGGCAGCTGATCAAATTGTTTATTCAGAAGGGGTGATTCCTTTTTTTATCAGCTCTCCGGCTTTATTCTCATCAACAGGTTTTGAAAAATAAAATCCTTGTATTTTTTCGCAGGCAAGTTTTTTAAGGATATCGAGTTGTGTTTTTCTTTCAACGCCTTCGGCCACAACCCCGAGACCTAAGTTTTCGCACATGGCAAGTATTGTTTTTACAATTTCAACACTGCCGTCAGCACGATCGATGTCATTTATAAATGAACGGTCAATTTTTATACTGTCGATCTGAAAATCCTGAATATAAGACAATGAAGAATAACCCGTACCGAAATCATCCAGGAACACCTTAATGCCATGATCTTTCAAAACAGACAGTTTTGAAATCATGGAGTCTGTGTTTTTATTAATAAGGCTTTCTGTAATTTCAACATTCAGATACTTCGAATCCAGTTTGTTCTCTTCAAGCGTATCGATTATAAAATCAGTCAGCGTCCCTTCCATGAACTGCTTTGTGGAAATATTCACATTCATGACAAGTCTGTCAGCACCCGGGATATTATCATGCCATTGTTTTAACTGCCGGCATGCCTTTTGGATGACAACCCGTCCCAGATGGAGGATAAGGTCTGTTTCTTCGGCTAGTGGAATAAAAAGATTAGGACCAACGATTCCCTTGACAGGGTGTTGCCATCTGACAAGGGCTTCGAAACCAATGAGTTCCTGTTCAGCAACAGAAACAATCGGTTGATAATGCAAAACAAGTCCATCATTAAAAATAGCATGGCGCAGTTCATTTTGCAGCTTTAATGATTCAAGCGTCATCTTGTGCATTTCTTTTTTAAAAACCCTGAAACTGGATTTTCCTGATTCCTTGGCTCGATACATCGCTATATCCGCATCCCGCATAATATTTTCAGAACGATCATACAATTTTGTTTCTATAACGATACCAATACTTGCACTAATATTGATTTCATTTCTCTCAATAACAAAAGTTGATTTCCCAATATTAGAAATTCGTTTTGCAATTTTGAAAACTTCACGCGGGTCGTTGAATTCTTCCAATAATATTGCAAATTCATCGCCACCTATGCGAGCGATGGTATCTGTGGTTCGAATGCATTGCTTTATCTGCTCGGAGAATTGGATTAAAAATTTATCCCCTGCCAGATGTCCGAGGCTGTCATTAATTGACTTGAATCTGTCCAGGTCGATCATGAGAACGGCGAATTCATAGTCTTTTCTTCTTTTAGAACGTTCCAGAGAACGGCCAAGCCGCTCCTGAAGCAGAGCCCTGTTTGGCATGCCGGTCAAAGAGTCATGAAAAGACTGGTGAAGTATTTGTGCTTCAAATTTTTTCCTTTCTGAGATATCTTCGTACAAAATAAAAATACCTTCAATTTGATCCTTGACAACTGCTGGATATCCCAGGAAAGCAACCGGTATCAGTTCACCGTTTTTATGTGATCGAAAGGTCTCTTCACGGATAGTTTTTCCGGAAAGAATATTTTGAAAGAATGTTTCATCCTCAGCAATCATTTCTTCAGAAACAATCAGATTTTTAGTGTACTTTCCTTTGATTTCTTCTACGGTCCACCCAAAAATTTTTTCAAACCCTTTGTTAACTTCTGCAACCTTTCCATCAGGCTCAACTATCATAATTGCCTGGGGTGAGTTTTCAAAGAGTTGCAAAAAATTGGCCCGCTGTTCGATCAGTGCTTTTTGCACCTGAATTCGTTCTGTAATTTCCTCATGGAGTTTGTTATGGGACTTTGATATTTCAATGGTTCGTTCCCGGATAATATCTTCAAGATTTTCTCTGTGAAGTTTCAACTCTATATGGATTCTTATTTTGTGTTTTAATATGACGGGACTAAAAGGTTTTGCAATATAATCCACTGCACCGAGTTCAAGACCTTTAACCTCATCCTCTTCTTCTTTTTTGGCAGTTAAAAAAATTACTGGAATATCTTTGGTTTTATCATCTGATTTCAATTGTCGGCAAGTTTCATAACCATCCATATCAGGCATCATGATATCAAGCAGTATAAGATCTGGTACAGAAGATGCAGCCAATTTCAAGGCATCCTTTCCATTCGTTGCAAAAGCTATTTTATAATCCGACATCAGGATTTCAGTCAGTACGGTAATATTAGTAGGAACGTCATCAACTATTAATATTCTACGATTGGCAAACGTATTCATTTCTCACCTCACAAATTCTTACCTGGCTTGATTTCAAAATTAATATCGAAACATAAAATTTTATTACCATATCGATTCGATAAAAGCTATTCAATTTTTGAAGATTAAACATACTGCTCAACTCCTTGACTCAGCAATCCTGCGATTCGAGGAGTTCAGATTTGAACCATTGGAGTGGGACTAAATGAAATTCTATATCCAGCCTTTGGCAGGGGAATAATTAATTTCTCTTAAATGCCCTATCTCCCAAATGCTTTTTCAATCTCCTGATCCAGTTCTTCACTTGCGTTCCGGGCCTTGAACATCTGCCATTCTGCTTCCTGGTTTTTATACGAGGTGATCACCTGGTTTTTGACAGACTGCTTTACAGCATTGATTTCCATAAAGACCAGAATATAGAGATCTGAACTCGGGGATATCCATATATCCTTTTGACGTGATCCACTCAACGTCTCATTTGTCACCTGTTTGCTCACTTGTTTGCCAAGCCGGTCCACCAGCTGGTCGTCGCCAAGCCCGGTCTGCTGGACAAAATTATTCACAAGAGATTTTACTTTAACGGATAATTGCCGGGCCAGTTCATTCCGGCCCTGGGCCAGGGCGGCGGTTTTGGCAAACTGCATGCCGGAGTTACTTATCCTTGCCGATCCAACCGCTGAAAAAATGCCCTCTTCATGACCGGTGAGTACCCATTCCGGTGCATTTTCAAATTCTTCTTCCATGGCATCATTGTCAATGCGCTTATTGCTGCATCCTACAAACATCAGACTAAAGGCCACCATAACAACCAGCGGGGCGATCAATTTTTTTATCATTGGATATTCTCCTTTATGTGGTTTTCGCTTAAACCCAATATCGATACAAGCCGGTCTGCAATGATCTGGGAAATTGCCATAACAGATTTATGTACTGCTTCGTCCGGGTCTACATGACCTTTACGAATATTTTCACTTATTTTAGCAAACACGGCTTTGGATCCGGTTTCAATCACCTGGACATTACCGAATGCCCTTACAAAAAGAACTTTGGGGTTATCCAGGTTCAGGGGGATGACATCCACTCTGCCCATGACCAGGGCATGTGCCTCCTCCGGGTTCCTGGTGATGAGAATCCCGTTTCGGGTCAGGGTCTGGGATAGTATATTTCCAACAGTCTCTCCGTGTACTCCTGTAACATCTATATAAAATCTGAGTTCCGTTTGGATGGCGGCCAGATCTGACATTATCCGGCTTATATCTACATCCAGATCCGATACGGCCGGATAATTAATCACCATGAGCCGGCTTTCAATGGTATGGCGTTCAAGGGATAAGAGCAATATTTTGTTCATGGAAGCCATTCTGGGCAAACGACCTTTAAGCATGGCAAGCGCTGCTGCCTCTGCCCGGATTTTATTGTCCAGGATTTCCAGGTCACCAGACCAATTCCTGCCTGCATCTATACGATCCAGAATTGCAAGGGCATGATAGATACCAGTGGTTTCATCCTGCCATACTTTTCCGATTCTGGCACCCTTAAGCTGGACCGATGATATGATCCGGATTTTTGATTCAATGATTTTTTCAAATTGTTCAACGTTATCACTCCCCAGAGAAGACCGTGCCAGGCTGATAGTATGGGAAGAGACCCTTGATTCAAATATAGCAGAAAGTTCAGCCAGTGCCTGGCGCCGGGCCTCCATTTGTGTCTTGGCAGACCCCTGGGCCTGAAGAAAGCGTTTTTCTGGAAATAATGCCTGATTTTCATCCACAGGTGCGGTGGACGGCCCGCCACAGGAAGCTGCCAGCAGCAGGATCACCAGTATCCAGGGTCCCAGTATCTGTTTTGTAATCATTGACATCCCCTTTTCATCAGTTGGCCGGCCTTGATTAAAGGCCAGGAGAATCGTTCACTATAATATAATGTATTTCACCGGCCTTCACCAGAATCTTTTTTATTTTTCTATTTGTATTATCCAAGGAAGGTATCTCAAGCTCATAGACACCGGGATCAGCAAATATTCGGCCCATATAAATTCCGGCCGGTAAAGTCTGCCAGGATCTCAGATCGGCATGTTCCAAAAATGAATTCAACAGGTTCAGTGTGGCCTCAATTGCTTTCTCCACATCCTTGTTGTCATTTTTAGCTGCCTGTCTGATGACAGCCTGTTTGGCCACGGCTCTGGCAATGGTTTTTGCAATGATCCTTGATTTGCGGTCTTCAAGGTTTTTCATGGCAATGGCATTGATATCCGCCGCAAGTTCCGCATGAAATTCTTTCTGCTCAAATTCTGATTTTAAAAAAAGTCGGATATTTTTTTGAAGATGGGACACAGTTACAAGCCGGGGAAATGCCAGAGAAACCGTACCATGACGTGTAGGAATGTATAGTCGTTTTTCTGTTTTGACAGGGGCTCTTCCCGATAATTGAATAAATACAATTTTTCCCAAAGCCCGGGTGTCTGTGTGTAAGATCCTGCTGTCAGGGACATAGTCGGGAAGAAGTTCCCTGGCATCCGCCACCCTGTCCACAACCCGGGCCAGTCTGAAAAAATCTTCTTTAAGAGACTGTGGGGCCCGTGTGTCGTAATAACGTTCATAATCGGCATAGATTTTCAGCGCATTTTGATAGTCGATAAATGCAGCATCCATTTCCTGGTCTGCTTCATTGAGAATCCCTGAAAGGTATCGGCCAAAGGCATCTTCTTTATAGACATTTTTTTCATCATACCGGTCGCTGTACAGGGCGAGGAGAGAATCCAGGCGGCGAAATTCCACAAGAGCCTCGTCAGGTTTTTTTGCATCAAGATAGGCAATAGCGGACATGATGTGGATCATGGCTCGTTCATAGTCTTCTCCCCTGTATGTGAGCAAATAGTCATTCGTCATTAAAGAGGCAGCCTCGCGGGAAAGGCTTATGGTCCATAATTGCCCGGCAAGGTCTTCAGCAGCCTGAAATCTTTCCTGGGCAGTTTCAAAATTTCTGCATTGCATGTGGACCATGGCGGAATCCAGTAGAAAAAGCAATTGGGAATTGGATCCATAATCCTCACAACTTTCTTCCACCAGGTGAATTGCAGCATCGCAGTCTCCGGATGTAAGATGGGCGGACAGAGTATCATATGCCACATGGCCGGTACAGCCGGTCAGAATCAGGAGAGACAACATTCCCAATGCCGACGCCTTTAAGGTCTGAACAAAAAACATGGGAAACCGGATCAAACTTAGAGCCAGAATTTCTTTTGTTTCACCATTTTTTTAATCTTTTTTTCCCCGATCCATACCTTTTTATGCGTTTCAATGTGGATCAGCTCAAGGTTGACCTGATAGTATTTGACCTGTTTTGTGTCAACCCGGTCCGTGATGGTGTTAATGGTGCCCTTAAGCATGAAATCCGCACCCATTTCCCGACCTTCTTCTTTGGCGGTTTCTTCAGACGAATGGGATGCCTGATCCAGGCGCTCTGTCCGGATTTCTTCTCTTTCGTAATAGTCAGCCACAAGATCAACCTCGCCGGAATTAACCAGGGCCCGCTCAAGGTCTTTTACAAAGGTCTGGGTGTTGATATGCTCATCACTCCGGTTTCTAACCGTTCCCACAATCACCAGAGGATTTTTGCCATTATTCTCATGCCTGTGGGTATCAACCCAGTTCCGGCTCATGATATCATTTATCATTTCCTCGGAGACCAGACAGGAGTCGGTATCATTCCACCGACCGCTCAAGTCAATGGTCTCATCCACTTCCACCCGGTCCACACTGGTAGTGGCACAGCCCGCTATAATCATCAGCCCTGTAATCACCACACTTGCTGTCATCCGGTTTATCATTTTGAATCCTATCATTTAAACCTTCCTTGTCTTAAAAGTTTCAGCCCAAAAGGCACAGGACGACTAATTGTTTTATAAAAATTACAAAAGTCACAGATGATTGTCAACTGCATCTCAAAATAGGTCAATACGGTGGTGATAGATTTGATAAAATAAAGTTGATCCTGATCCTGATCTGGTGTATAAACACCCATTTTAATACTATTGGAAAAAATGTCTTTCATATCAGGATCTTGTCAGATCTGAAAGGAAAGTTTAGCGCATGAGCAGGATAATGGATACAGCAAAAATACGGTTAGGGGTGGTGGGTGCCGGTGCCTGGGGTACAGCCCTTGCCAAACTGCTCGCCGATAAAGGGTTTATCTTGGATCTCTGGGTGTTCGAACCCGAAGTGAAAGAGCAGATTGAAACAGACAGGGAAAATAAGATTTTTCTTCCCAATATAAAACTGCCGGATAATATCATTCCAACCAATGATCTTAAAATTGCTGTAAAAGAAAAAGATCTGGTACTTGTCGTCGTACCATCCCACTGCATGCGCGATATTGCAGGCCGGATGAAAAATTTTATCAGCCCCGGTACTGTCGTTGTGACGGCATCAAAGGGAATTGAGAATAAGACGCATATGACCATGACCCAGATTCTTGCAGAAAAAATTGATTTTCTTCCCAAAGAAAATTTTGCTGTGCTTTCAGGCCCAAGCTTTGCCAAGGAGGTCGCCAATAAAGTTCCGACTGTTGTTGCGGCTGCATCAACCAGCCGGGATGTATCCGAGTATGTCCAGAAAATATTTTCCTGCCCGACTTTCAGGGTATAT
>Ga0164315_10002305_pt1 | contig 14664 bp, 10 predicted proteins | sample GuaBasSedimGuay6_FD_113737 | JGI IMG/M metagenome (GOLD analysis project Ga0164315, IMG submission 113737) | Subseafloor sediment microbial communities from Guaymas Basin, Gulf of California, Mexico - Guay6, Core 4569-2, 0-3 cm | ecosystem: Environmental > Aquatic > Marine > Hydrothermal vents... | reverse complement strand
TACTACCTGGGCGTAGACATTGAGTAGTCTTTGCTTCACATCATCATAAATTTTTTCATGTATAATCAACCGGCGTGTTGAAGTACAACGCTGACCGGCAGTACCCACAGCACCGAAAACAACGGCAGGAATAGTAATATTCAAATCTGCTTTATCAGATATAATAATAGCATTATTTCCTCCCAGTTCCAGGATTGCTTTTCCAAGCCGTTTCCCTACAATACCTCCTACTCTTTGTCCTACCCTGGTTGATCCGGTAACTGAGAAAAGTGGAATTCGCTTATCACCGACAAAATTATCTCCCAATACAGAGGATTTTGCAACGAGAAGATTAAAAACACCTTCAGGAACATTACACTCCTTCAGTACCCCTTTAATAATTTTCATGGTTGCTATTGCTGTAAGCGGGGTTTTAGAACTGGGCTTCCAGATCACCACATCGCCGGCAACAGCAGCAAGCATAGAATTCCATGCCCATACTGCAACAGGAAAATTAAAAGAGGTAATCAATCCGACAATTCCCAAAGGATGATACTGATCAAACAAGCGATGCTTAGGCCTCTCAGAATGCATGGTAAATCCATTTAATAAACGAGCCTGGCCCACAGCAAAATCACAGATATCAATCATTTCCTGAACCTCTCCCATTCCTTCCTGAAAAATTTTACCCATTTCAAGGCTAACCAACATTCCAAGGTCCTCCTTAGCTTCACGCAATGCCAGACCAATCAAACGCACCACCTCAGCCCTTTCCGGGGCAGGTATTTCCCTCCAGATTTTAAAAGCCTCACCAGCCTTGTTCATCACTATCTCATAATCAGACAAAGTTGCCGTTTTAACTTTTGCAATTATACTGGCATCCACAGGCGACTCCGAACCTGATACAGCTCCTTCTGTATCAAACCATTCAACACCTGTAGAAACTCCTGAATTAACATCTTCAATACCCAGTCTGCTTAAGACTTCTTTAAATCGAATATTTACCGGTTCCATAATGTATTTTTTAAAAAATTTATTTAGTACAAAAATAGAACAATCCAGTACAGAAAAAAGTAAAAAGCTATAATTTCATTTAAGATTCAATAAACCAGGATCTAAACTTTTCTTTGAATATAATTTTGCTCTGAAAAAACTAATAATTATCTTCGCAAACCGTTATTTGAAGAAAGTCAAAAAGTACAAGACGGAAGGTTGAAGACAGAACGCTTAACTAATATATAATTGATTTGATCCTTGAAAGTATTTAATTTATTAATTTGCCCAGGTGGCAGGTCCCGAAAAATATAAAATTATTATTTGATTGTTTTTTCGTGGATGCTCGAAATTTTAATCAAATCAGGATTTGATAAATTTCGGCAGCTGACCGTCAAGAAATGATCCGGTGGATCATTTTAGGGAAGAGCCAGGATTGAGGGGCGGCAATTCCGCCACCGGTTGTTAAGAATATAAAGTATAACAAAGATAAATTTTGTATAACTACTTGAAATTGATAATATAGATACTTTGCCCAGGTGGCGGAATTGGTAGACGCGCTGGTCTCAAACACCAGTGATAGCAATATCGTGCCGGTTCGACCCCGGCCCTGGGTACAAACATAAAGCCCTCAGAACCCCGGGGGTTTTTTGTATTAATACCATTTATAATGACTGTAAAAACAAACATGCCCAATCCCTATGGGAAAAGGCAACCGCTGTTTGATAAACGTTATCTGGAGATGGCCGGTACCTGGTCAAAAAACTCCTATTGCAAAAGAAAAAAAGTTGGTGCTTTGATTGTTAAAGACCGTATGATCATTTCCGATGGATATAATGGTACACCAGCAGGGTTTGAAAATGTATGCGAGGATGAAAACGGCAAAACAAAGCCTTATGTTTTACATGCTGAAGCAAATGCCATAACAAAAGTAGCCAAGTCTAATAACAGTAGTGAAAATGCAACATTATATGTCACTACATCTCCTTGTCTTGAATGCTCCAAACTAATTATTCAATCAGGTATTACCAGAGTTGTTTTTGTTGAAAAATATCGTGATGAATCCGGGCTTAACCTGTTGAAAAGGGCAAACGTAGATATTGTTCAAATGGAGATCTAAAAAAATGAAAATGTATAAAAACAGAAAACTTAGCATATATCTTCCAGTATTACTTTCAATTGTATTAGCAGGAGGAATATTAATCGGTTTACAACTTAATAAAAGCCAGGGAGTAACTTCCTCACGGTCATTTCATAAAAAACCTGACAAACTCAATGGAATATTAAATTTCATCGAAGCCGCCTATGTAGATACGGTAAACATAAAAGATTTGGAAGAGGTAGCAATACCAAAAATTTTAGAACATCTTGATCCTCATTCTATTTATATACCTGCACGGGATTTTCAACGGGTAAATGAGCCCCTGGAAGGTAATTTTGATGGAATTGGAGTTTCTTTTACGATGCCCAATGATACAGTAATTATAAATTCTGTTATTTCAGGCGGGCCTTCTGAAAAAATCGGACTGGCAGCAGGTGACCGCATCATTAAAATAAATGACAAAGTTGTTGCAGGTGTGAAAATCCATCAGGATAGCATTGTAAAAAGACTTAAAGGGCCCAGAGGAACAGAAGTAAAAGTTGGAATTTCACGATCCGGCGTAACGGAGACAATTGACTTCACTATTACCAGGGATAAAATCCCACTTTACAGCGTAGATGTAGCATATATGGTAAATGATTCTACCGGCTATATAAAAATTACAAAATTTGCCCGCACCACTTACCATGAATTTATGGATGGCTTAAACAGCCTGAAAAAAAAAGGCATGAACCAATTAATCGTTGATTTGAGAAGTAACGGAGGAGGTTATATGGATGCTGCAATAAAACTGGCCAATCAGTTTTTGGAAGATAAAACACTTATCGTTTACACACAAGGGCGTACCCAGACAAGGGAAAATTTCTATGCAGATGGATCGGGTAATTGTAAAAATGGCAAAATTGTAATCTTAATGGATGAATATTCAGCATCAGCAAGTGAAATTGTAGCCGGGGCAATACAGGATAACGACAGGGGCACGATTATTGGCAGGCGATCATTTGGCAAAGGACTTGTTCAGGAACCCTTAATGTTATCCGATGGTTCGGCAATACGACTTACAGTGGCCAGGTATTATACGCCCACCGGAAGATGTATCCAAAAACCTTATAATAAGGGATATGATAGTTACATGCATGACCTGCATGACCGTTTTATAAATGGAGAATTTGAAAAAGCTGATAGCATTCATTTTAACGATACACTAAAATATAAAACACCTAAAGGTAAAATTGTATATGGTGGAGGCGGTATCATGCCCGATGTTTTTATTCCCATAGATACAACCTGGGCAACTCCATATTTTGTTAAGGTCCGGAACAAAGGTTTAATTTATAAGTTTGCGTTTGAGTATTCTGATAAAAACAGGAACCTACTAGAGTCTTTTAAAACTCCTGACAAGCTTAAACAGCACCTTGAATCACAACATATTTATAAACAGTTTAATGAATATGCTAACAAAAACGGGATACCGTCAACAATTCAGGATAAAAAGGAATCCATGCATTTAATTTCCACTCAAATTGAAGCATATACCGGAAGAAATATACTGGATAACGCAGGGTTCTATCCCATCTGGAAGGATATTGACCAGACCCTGCTAAAAGCAATAGATTATATCTCAAAGCCTGAAACTATGAATTAGGAAAATACTTTTGGACAAATACTCCCACTACATTAAGTGACTGTTTTTCTTCTTCCAAAAAGCCCTGGTGCCCACTGTTCCTGAGGGTTACCAAACTGGCATGTAGCGGCATTGAAACCTTTTCAGTAATCTCCTGGTATGGAATGTAATTATCCTTTTCTCCTAAGATCCACAAAAAAGGCATTTTTGTCTTCTTCAGAAGCAGGCTCCGGTCATGCCTTTGCATCATTCCCCCCAGAGTGGCAATAATCCCTTCATTTGAAGTTTTTACCGCAATTTGAATAGCCTTATCAATCTCAACTTCAAACTTTTTAAGGTTTTCATTAGCAAATGAATTGGGAATATTTACCTGACAAATCAATTCCTTTTTGCCTTGCTTTATTAGTTCAATTTCATGATTTCTTTTTTCAATCGTTTCAGGGCTATCAGCAAAAGGATGGGAATGGAACAATGAAAAGCCCAGTAGTTTTTCAGGAAATAATTCCAGAAAAGCCAAAGTTACATACCCCCCAAAAGAATGTCCTATAAGAAAAAGTTTATCAATGCCGAGTTTCTCAGTTAAAGCATTTATCATGAATGCCATATCTTCCATCCTGTTTATATCTCCCAAAGATGCCGAATTCCCATGGCCGGGCAAATCAATCATAAGAACTTTAAAAGTTTGGGAAAGTTTGGTGCCAAAACCATTCCAAATCTCTAAGGATTCCAGGTAACCATGTAATAACACAACCGGAATCCCCGAGCCACTCAGCCTATAATTTACTCTTTTAGAATTAATGATCATAATACTCTGGATTTTAATACATTTTATTTCAAACAGTTAACTATAAATAAAAGTCTTCTTACCAACCATTTCAAGTTAAAGGTTAAATTTGTTTTTGTTCTAAACTAGAATACAAATATCTTTATAATAATATATATGTATTTGATATTCAACTTTTTTATCAGATTATCAAACAGAATATACCAATAACATGTTTACCAACATATATTTTCCCTTTCAAAATACATAGATTTGTGTTCAAATTTTAAAATTGTAAGTTATATAATTAAATAAATTTCTTATGAGTAAGTTTATGGGTTCATCAATTACCAAAAAGCTTGTAATGGCCCTGGCAGGCATATTTCTACTTTTATTCCTGCCTGTACATCTGGGTATTAATTTTTTATTACTGAATGAAGACCCTGTACCCTTCAATGAAGCGGCACATTTTATGGCCACTTTTCCCCCGATAAAAATTTTTGAAGTTGTACTGCTTTTAACATTCCTGATTCACATTGTTTGGGGAATTATTTTACAAATTCAAAACTGGATGGCAAGACCTGTTGGTTACAAGGTTACCAACTATTCCCAGACTTCCTTTTTCTCCAAATTCATGATCTATACAGGTGGGATTGTCCTTATATTTTTGGTCATTCATTTTATAAATTTCTATTTAATGAAACTGGGGATGGTAGAAGGGGATCCGGAGAATTTTTACAAAGAAGCGCATGATTTATTCCAATTACCTGGCTATCTGGCATTCTATCTGTTCTCATTTGTAATTTTAGGCTTCCACCTGCACCATGCTTTTCAATCTGCATTTCAAACACTTGGATGGAACCATCATAAATATACACCAGCAATTAAAGCTATCGGGTTAATATATTCAATTATTATTCCTCTGGGATTCTTCATTATTCCCATTTTAATTTATCTGAAATAAATAAAGAATACTTTACTATGGCAACATTAAATTCAAAAATACCAGACGGGCCTTTAGCTGAAAAGTGGACAAATTACAAAGCCCATCAAAAGCTTGTAAATCCTGCCAACAAACGAAAACTTGACATCATTGTTGTGGGGACCGGTTTAGCTGGGGCTGCTGCTGCTGCCTCTTTAGGAGAATTAGGTTTTAAAGTTAAGGTTTTTTGCTATCAGGATAGTCCAAGAAGAGCTCACAGTATAGCTGCCCAGGGAGGAATTAACGCAGCAAAAAACTATCAGAATGACGGGGATACCATTTACCGTTTATTTTATGATACCATTAAAGGTGGTGATTACAGGTCACGGGAAGCCAATGTTTACCGTTTAGCCGAAGTAAGTAACAACATTATAGATCAATGTGTTGCACAAGGTGTTCCCTTTGCAAGAGAGTATGGGGGATTACTCGATAACCGCTCCTTCGGGGGTGCACTGGTTTCAAGAACTTTTTATGCCCGGGGTCAAACAGGGCAGCAGTTATTATTAGGGGCATATTCTGCACTAAGCCGTCAAATTAAAAAGGGAAATGTTGAGTTATTTACCCGATCCGAAATGCAGGACCTGGTGCTTGTTGACGGGAAAGCCCGGGGAATCATTACAAGAAACCTTGTGACCGGAAAACTTGAGAGACATTTTGGACATGCAGTTGCACTAGCCACCGGAGGATATGGCAATGCCTATTTCCTATCAACAAATGCTATGGGATCTAATGGCAGCGCAGCCTGGCAAGCCTACAAAAAAGGTGCTTATTTTGCCAATCCTTCATTTGTACAGATACATCCAACCTGTATTCCTGTTCATGGAGACTACCAATCAAAACTTACACTTATGAGTGAAAGTTTAAGAAATGACGGACGAATCTGGGTACCAAAGAAAAAGGAAGATGCTGAGAAAATAAGAAATGAAGAAATACAACCCGGTAATCTTGCTGAGGAAGACAGGGATTACTACCTGGAAAGAAGATATCCTGCTTTTGGCAATCTTGTTCCCAGGGATGTAGCTTCACGGGCAGCTAAGGAAAGGTGTGATGCCGGCAATGGTGTTGGAACAGGCAAAGCTGTATTCCTTGATTTTGAAGACGCAATTAAAAGGCTGGGCCGTGACACTATAGAAGCCCGCTATGGAAACCTGTTTCAAATGTATGAAAAGATAAACGATACCAATCCTTACGAAACACCAATGATGATCTACCCGGCCATTCATTATACTATGGGCGGAACCTGGGTTGATTATGACCTTATGACAACCATACCTGGATTATTTTCCCTGGGAGAAGCCAACTTTTCTGACCATGGAGCAAACCGCTTAGGAGCCTCTGCACTGATGCAAGGCCTTGCAGATGGGTATTTTGTAGCACCCTACACTATCCAGAATTATCTTGCAGATGAAATTATGGTACCAAGGATGCCCACTGACCTTCCCGAGTTTGAGGAAACAGAAAAAGTAGTTCAGGAACGACTGGAAAAGCTGATGAACATAAAAGGGAAATACTCAGTTGACCATTTCCATAAAGAACTTGGTCACATTATGTGGGATCATGTTGGTATGGCCAGGACAAAAGAAGGACTTGAAGAAGGAATTGAGATGATAAAAGAGTTAAGGAAGGAATTTTGGAAAGATGTAAGGATTCCGGGAGCCCTGAATGAAATAAACACAGAACTTGAAAAAGCCGGAAGATTAGCAGACTTTCTTGAAATCGGGGAACTTATGGCGAGAGATGGACTAAACAGGAATGAATCCTGTGGTGGACATTTCAGAGAAGAATACAAAACAGAAGAGGGAGAAGCACTTAGGGATGATAAAAACTTCACATACGTTGCCGTATGGGAATATAAGGGAGTGGATGAGAAGCCTGTTTTACATAAGGAGCCTTTAATATTTGAGAATATTAAAGTTCAGCAAAGGAACTATAAAAAATAATGCCATTTATTAAATTACAGATACTGATCATAAAATTTTAATAACAATATTATGGATCTTACTTTAAAGGTTTGGAGACAGAAAAATAATAACACAAAAGGGAAATTTGTTAATTATAAAATAAAAGATATTTCAAAGGACAGTTCTTTCCTTGAGATGATGGATGTCTTAAATGAACAACTCATTGATGATGGCGTTGAACCAATAGCTTTTGATCATGATTGCAGGGAGGGTATATGTGGTATGTGTAGCCTATACATAAATGGGCGCCCTCATGGGCCCGATGAAGCAATTACAGTTTGCCAGCTCCATATGCGTAAGTTCAATGATGGAGATACAATAGTAATTGAGCCTTGGCGTGCTAAGGGATTTCCTCTCATTAAAGACCTGATGGTTGACCGCTCAGCATTTGATACTATTATTCAGGCAGGAGGTTATATTTCTGTAAATACAGGTGGTGTCCCTGATGCAAACGCCATACCAATTAACAGGGATAAAGCTGAGTTATCAATGGATGCAGCTGCCTGTATAGGGTGCGGAGCCTGTGTAGCTACCTGTAAAAACGCATCTGCCATGTTGTTTGTGTCTGCTAAAGTTTCCCAACTAAACCTTCTTCCTCAGGGTCATATTGAAGCCAAGAAAAGAGCAGAGGCCATGGTAAGGGAGATGGACAAGCTTGGTTTTGGCAACTGTACAAATACCGGTGCATGTGAAGCAGAATGCCCAAAAGAAATATCACTTACCAATATAGCACGACTAAACCGGGATTTTTATTTGGCGAAGCTCACTTAAAGTTAACTGACATTTAAAAAGGCGCTTTTCAGCGCCTTTCTTTATTGTATGAAAATTTGCCACTTACTTCATAATATCTTCAATTTCCTCAACTGTTTTCGGTATAGGTCTACCAAGCACCCTGTACCCATCATTTGTTACTAAAATATCATCTTCAATACGAATTCCTCCAAAATCTTTGTAGGTTTCTACTTTATCATAGTTAATGAAATTTGTAAATTTATTCTCTGCTTTCCACTGGTCAATTAGAGCAGGAATAAAATATATGCCGGGCTCAATGGTAAAAACATGTCCTGGTTCATATTCCTTTCCAAAACGTAAAAAAGCAAGGCCAAACTGATCTCTTCTCTTTATCTTGTCATCAGACCCAACATTATTTTCACCAAGCCCTTCCATGTCATGTACATCAAGGCCCATGTGATGACCAAGTCCATGCGGAAAGAACAAAGCGTGAGCTCCGCTCTGTACAGCCTCCTTAACATCTCCTTTCATAAGACCCAGTGCCTTTAATTCAGTAGCAACTATCTCTGCGGCAAAAAGATGCGTGCTTCGGTTAGTTTTTCCTGGTTTTACAATTTTTGAGGATTCAAGGTTGGCCTTCAGTACAATTTCATAAATTTCCTTTTGCCTTGTATTAAACTTACCTCCCACAGGCACCGTCCTTGTAATATCACTGGCATAATGCAACAAAGACTCAGCACCTGCATCCGTTACCATCATCCTTCCTTCCTTTAATACATTTCCATGATAGTGATTGTGCAAAGTCTGTCCGTTAATACTCAAAATAATCGGAAAGGAAATACCTGAGCCCATTGAAGAGGCAATGCCTGAAATGACACCAGCAATTTCCCGTTCAACTACTCCGGGTTTTGCCATCTTCATAGCAGTTGTATGCATATGGTAAGCAATTTCCATGGCCTTTTCAATCTCTTCAACTTCAACCGCTTCTTTGATCAGTCTCAGGCTTACCACAGCCTGTATTAGTTCCTTTGAAAAATTTGTTTTAACTTCTAATGGTGTTTGATTTGTCAGCTCTCCTAACAGAATGATATTTTTACCACGATAAGGAGGCAAATAATGTACTTTTCTATTTCGTTTTAAAGCTTCTCCCACAAAATCAGTCAATTTTCCAAAAGGAAATGTATTTTTCACTCCAACTTTTGTTGCCGTATCCTTCATAGAAGGTTGATTTCCCATCCAGATAATATCATCCATATCAACATCATTGCCAAAAATGAATTCTTCACCTGAATCTATATCAATTACTCCTGCCAAATCGGGATGATCAATACCAAAAAAATAAAGAAAATCGCTATCCTGCCTAAAATCATACGTGTTTGCAGGATAATTAAAACTGGCTTCTGTATTGCCCAGGAATAAAGCCAGCCCGGAAGATAACTTCGCTGCCAATGCTTTACGCCTTTTTGAATATACTTCTTTTGAAAACATAATTTTTTTCTTTAAATGAATATACAATTTTGATAATTTTTAAAATTACGATAATATTCCAAAATTACCTTCCAAATTTTCTGCTTTTATAATGCAAAGCATAAAATTTCTTACAACTAATTGAGCTACTGTAAAAAATATAATAAATATTTTATGCGAACGGCCTTGAATTATGATATAAATATATTATCTTCGCATACCGAACACTATCTTTTCAACAGCCAATTAACAGCTTATCATGCCCTATCGCCGATTACCGAATACTGATGCTGCCAGAATAAAGGCACTCAGGACTGCCCTGTCATTGGGAAAAGAAATACCACCCTTCAAACTTGCTTTCACTCAACGGAGCTTATCGAAACTTCAATCCTTTATTTCCTACTTTGAACAAGCCCTGTCAAATCAAAGGCAAACATATGAAATTCAAGTCAGGAATAATATTAGTTACAAAGAATCATTTAGGAAAATCAAACTCTACCTTTCTCATTTTATTCAGGTTATGAATATGGCCATTGTACGTGGAGAGTTATCTGAAGACACCCGGGGCTTTTTTGGTTTAAATAATGATTTGAAATCTGTTCCTTCATTAAATACTGAAAAGGAGATCCTGGAGGTTGGGGCAAATGTTATTAAAGGGGAGTCCGAGAGATTAAGAATGGCCAAAACAGCAATTACAAATCCGACCATGGCAGTTGTTAAGGTGCGCTATGAGCAGTATCTTGATGCATATAACTTTCAAAAAACACTTCAAAAAAGAAATAAACTGGCATTAGAAAAACTGGCATCTCTAAGAAGTGATGCAGATGATATCATTCTAGAGATCTGGAATGAAGTTGAAGATCATTTTAAAGATCTCCCTGAAAATATGAAAAGGGAGGAAGCTGTTAAATATGGCCTGGTTTATGTTTTCAGGAAAAATGAACTTCTGAGGATTCATTTCTCACAATCGGAACAACAAGGAATTGGATAATCAATAAATTTGTTTTTCTATACCGGAATTAACCCGGATATTAGCCAGGGGCCAACACACACCCAATTAGTTCTTTTCTCCTAATGACGGATCCGGTTTAATTTATTTCTTGAATAGATTTGCCACAATGCAAGAATTACAACTAATGCCCCAATAAAGATCCTCAGAAAGGTGGCAAATTCACTATACATTTCAATACCTGCACCGGTCATTTCTTTATCATAAAAGTAATAGGCCAATACGGCAACAACATTATTCAGGAAATGAGCAGTTATAGACAACCATATTGTGCCTGTCCAAAGATAAACAAATCCAAAAACCACACCCAGGTAAAACCGGGGAACAAATCCATAGAACTGAAAATGTAAAAAACTGAATAAGAAAGAACTCAATAAAATTCCAAGCCATGCCTTTTTTGTCCATTCAATGAAAAGCTGCTGTATAATACCTCTGAAAAACAACTCCTCCCCTATGGCCGGCAAAACAGCAATCATCAATATATTTACCAATAAACCGGATGTAGAACGTGTACTTAAAAACGCAGTTGTTAATAATTCAGCCCTTTCTTCCATGACTTTAAGCTGGGTCTCAAATCCTGATAAAAAAGACGGCACACTAAAAGAGGAATTACACTGTCCCAACAGACTAATAATAGGAATACCAAAGAATATAATAACAGCAACCCACATAAAATCACTCCTATACGGCCTGTGATTTTGAAAAAAAACAGAAAGGCCCCCTTTGAAAAACAATCTGGCAAGAAACAAAGCCGGAATAACAAATAATCCTAAGGTTTGGAGTATCTGGTAATATTTTAGCAAAGAAATATTATCCAAATCAAAATTCCTGATGGTTTTCTGCAGATCAGTAAAGCTCATTTCAAAAAAAATAATTGCAACAAGGGTTCCAAGAATGTTCACAACAAACATAGAAAACAATGCAATTATGATAGAAAAAACTATTTTTGCACCGGGGCTCAATGAACTTAAAAAGCCTTTTTGCATAATTTATTAATTTTCATCGAAGGTACTAATTTGGTAAAGATAGGACAAACAGAATTAAGGGAGAAGCCACTTTTTCTGGCACCAATGGAAGATGTAACAGATCCGTCATTCAGGTATATCTGTAAACAATTTGGTGCAGACTTTGTTTATACCGAATTCATTTCCTCTGACGGCCTGATCCGTAACGGAAGAAAAAGCCTTAAGAAACTTAATATTTTTGATTATGAAAGGCCTATTGGGATACAACTTTATGGGCATCTTATTGAACCGATGGTAGAGTCTGCCCAAATTGCCACACTTTCCAAACCCGACATTATTGATCTTAATTTTGGTTGTCCGGTACGGAAAATAGCCAACAGGGGTGCCGGCGCAGGGATGCTGCGAAACATTCCCCTGATGATTGAAATGACCGATGCAATTGTAAAAGCAACAAATATTCCGGTAACGGTTAAAACCAGACTGGGTTGGGATGAAGACAGTAAAAACATAAAAGAAATAGCCAGAATGCTGCAGGATGTTGGTGTACAGGCACTCACAATACATGGCCGGACCCGGAACCAAATGTACAAAGGCAAGGCCGACTGGACATTAATTGGAGAAGTAAAGAATGACCCTGCCATTCATATTCCCATAATCGGGAACGGAGATGTGGATAGTCCTGAAGTTGCCAAAAAAATGTTTGATAATTACGGAGTTGATGGGATCATGATAGGTCGCCCTACCATGGGCAGACCATGGATATTTAAAGAAATCAGGCATTTTCTTGATACAGGAGAACATATGCCCCCATTAACAATAGGTGAAAAAGTTGAGCTGGCAAAGCTACATTTTTCGAAATCACTTGAATTTAAAGGAGAACCCAGGGGAATTTACGAAATACGTAGGCATTTTTCGAATTATTTTAAAAATTTACCTAACTTTAAGGGTATTAGAATTAAGCTGGTTACCTCGACTGAACCGGAGGAGATTTTTTCAATTCTGAACTCAATCTATGAAATTTATAAGAACATTGATATATCGGAAACCTCAAAACCAAATGAGGACATCGTGGATTAGCTTAAAAAGATATTTAAAGTTAAAAATGAACTGAAATTCAAAATTTATTGTAAAGATTAATTATTAGCATTTTAGTATATTAAGCATTTCATTCTCAAGGCACTTAAAACATAATAAACCCTTTTAAATACCGGAAACTATGCAAACAAAAATCTTTCTTTTAGTATTTATTCTTCTGAGCTTCAGGCTTTCTTATAGCCAATATACTACTACTGATACAAAACTAAGTATCGAAAAGATCATGCAGGATCCAAAATGGATTGGTACTTCCCCGGATGGCCTTTTCTGGTCAGAAAATGGAGATAGGTTATATTTTAACTGGAACCCTGATAATGAAGACAAGCCCTCTTTATACTCCCTGATGAAGGATAGCCAGGAGCCAACAAAAGTATCCAAAAAAGAAAAAGATAATCTTCCTTCGAAGTATGGAACATATAATAAAGCACATACTAAAAAACTTTATTCAAAAAATGGAGATATATTCCTTTTTGACATTCCTACAGGTGAAGTCAGGCAAATAAGCAATACACTTAATTATGAAAGTTCCCCAAGTTTCAATTTTAAAGAAGACAAAATCCTTTATATCTCTGATGGCAACTTATTTGCCTGGGATATGGACTCAGGGATAGTAAGTCAGCTTACAGATTTTGTTACAGGAACTGAAAAGCCTGAGCAGGATAAATTCTCAGGTGAACAGGCAAGCTGGTTACATGAACAGCAACTTTCACTTTTCAAAGTGTTAGAGGAAAGAAAAGAAAAAAAGAAAAAGGCTGAAAAGGAAAGGAAAGCTGAGAAACCACTAAGACCAAAAAAGATCTATACCGGTGATGCTAAGGCATCAGGCATACAACTAAGTCCGGACGGCAACTTTATTACATGGGTAGTAAGGCATTCTATTAAAGGCGCAAAACGAACCATTGTTCCAAATTATGTGACAGAATCAGGATATACTGAGGATATCAAAGCTCGTACAAAGGTTGGTAGCCCATATTATTCTTCCGTTGACCTCTTTATTTACAACAGACAGGAGGATACAATTATTAAAGTGTCCGCTGAAAACATCCCTGGCATTAAAGAGCCGCCTGCATATTTAAAGGACTATGATGAAGACTATTATAAAAACCCCAAAGCAAGAAATGTGATTTTTTCTGCACCCATCTGGTCAGATAATGGAGAAAATGCCTTGGTGAATATAAAATCAATGGATAATAAAGATCGATGGATCATGCTGCTAAACATTGAGAACGGAAGCCTTAAACTTATTGACAGGCAACATGATGAAGCATGGATTGGCGGACCTGGGATAGGCTGGTGGGGTAGCACCATGGGATGGATGCCTGATAACAAAAATGTATTTTTTCAATCGGAGGAAAGCAGGTATTCTCATTTATACACTGTAAATGTTGAAAATGGTAGAAAAAAAGCATTAACCAAAGGAAATTTTGAGATCTATCAGCCATTTCTTTCTAAAGATAAAAAGTCATGGTATTTTAGTTCAAACCAGGTTCATTCCGGCGTACGGAATTTTTATAAAATGCCTGTAAAAGGAGGTGAAGCCCAACGTCTTACTCAGCGTTCGGGGAGAAATGATGTTTACTTATCCCCCGATGAAAGCATGATGGCAATCCGGTTTTCCACATCTAACCACCCGCAGGAGCTATATCTAAAAAAGAATGATCCGGAAATTCAAGCCAGGAAAATCACCAATTCCCTTTCAGAAGATTTTTCTGCTTATAAATGGAGGATCCCTGAATTTATCACATTTACAGCCAGGGATGGAGCCAATGTGCATGCCCGGCTCTACAGACCTGAGAACCCGGGAAATAAGGGCCCGGCAGTGATCTTTGTTCATGGTGCAGGTTATCTTCAAAATGCACATCAGTGGTGGAGTAGCTATTTCAGGGAATATATGTTTCATAATTTACTGGTTGATCAGGGCTACACTGTACTTGATATTGATTACCGCGGAAGTGCCGGTTATGGCCGTGACTGGAGAACTGCCATATACAG
>Ga0164315_10002304_pt1 | contig 14665 bp, 14 predicted proteins | sample GuaBasSedimGuay6_FD_113737 | JGI IMG/M metagenome (GOLD analysis project Ga0164315, IMG submission 113737) | Subseafloor sediment microbial communities from Guaymas Basin, Gulf of California, Mexico - Guay6, Core 4569-2, 0-3 cm | ecosystem: Environmental > Aquatic > Marine > Hydrothermal vents... | reverse complement strand
TAATAATATGAGTGAAACTATTTGGGAAAATGTATCTACAAATAACAGGCTCTACTTAATGGCTGGAACTATTCTATCACTCTTATTAGGATTATTTAATCTGCAGAATAGAGAAAAATTCATGTAAGAATCAGTTTGTTTCCGATGTGTATTTGAAAATAGCCGACTATACTTTTAACCCTTTAGGAACAATAAATTTTTCAAAATATTCGAAACCATATTGAACTACCATAGCTAATAGCGCAGCCGGTATTGCTCCTTCGAGTATCAACATCGTGCTATCGAGTCTTATCCCTGTAAGTATCGGCTGCCCGTATCCTCCAGCTCCGATAAGGGCTCCGAGAGTTGCAGTTCCAATATTTATTACAGAGGAAGTTTTGATACCTGTTAAGATTGAGCTCGCAGCTAAGGGTAATTCAATTTTTGTAAGAATATAATTGTTAGATAAACCTAAAACTTCCGCTGATTCCCGAAGATTTCCGGGGATATCATTTAGTCCTAAATATGTATTTCGTACAATTGGGAGTAGAGAATAGAGGAACAACGCTGCTATTGCGGGAATGGTCCCTATTCCAAGGAGTGGTATCATGAAGACAAGCAAAGCAAGGGATGGAATTGTTTGAAGAATGTTTACAGAAGCAATAATTAATTGACCAAACTTTTTATTTTTATAAGCGATTATTCCAAGAGGTATTGAAAATAGAATTGCCAAAATTAATGAGATTGAGACCAATTCTAAGTGTTCAATTGTCCTTTTGAAAACCCTATCTTGCCATTTTGGTTGACTCATCTTAATGTTTGTCTGAAAAAATTTATTTAAGAATTCTGCAGCTACTACTGATTCATGCCTCTTCTTTATTTTAACTTCTCCATTCATTTTTGACATCACATTTGATGACATATTATTTTCTAACGATTTTATTAATGATATAGCTTCATCTGATATATCAAGACGATAAAGGACTACAGCCAAATATTCCGGAAAATAATTTAGATCATCTTCTAAAAGTTTAATATTGTAATATTCTATTTCAGCATCAGTAGTATATACATCCATTATATCAATCGAATTGGAGGATAGTGCGGAGTATGCTAAATCATGGTCCAAGCCAGCAACGTCCGTATGAATAAGATTGTATCTCTCTCGTAACCCTGGCCAGCCGTCTTTCCTATCCATGAACTCATTTGTAAATCCAATCTTTAATTTTGGGAATTTATTTATCTCAGAAATTCTCTGTAGATTATTTTCTGAGGCAATCTTTCTATTTACTCCAAGGGCATACGTGTTATTGAAACCGAGAGGATCTGTAATTCCAATTCCGAATTTGTTCAAAGCTGTTTTCAGAGAATCAAAATTTGCAATCTCATTACCATGTAGTATTTCATGAATTATTGTCCCCGTATATTCTGGATAAACATCTATCTCTCCCTTGAGAAGAGAATTCCACAGAATGCTTGTTCCTCCAAGCTGATCCTTATGGGTAGATGCAATATTATTTTTCTCCAATGTTAAATTAATTATGTTTCCAAGAATAACAGATTCAGTGAATTTCTTTGACCCGACAACCAAATTATCTTCATCAATTTTTCCAGTGCATGAAAATAAAAGAATCAACGATATAAACAGAAAGTGTTTTTTCATTTTACTGCTGTACCTCTTTGTGCTGATATAAATTTTCGGACATATTCTGATTGGGGTTTATTAAAAAAATTGTGGACTGAATCCTGTTGTTCAATTTTCCCCTTGTTTAACAGAACTATTTCATCTGCAAAAAATGCTGCCTCATTTAAATCGTGTGTAACTAACACAACAGTTTTATTCAGTTTACTAAAAATATTTTTAAGTTCAGTCTGGAGTTTACTTCTTATCATCGGATCAAGCGCTCCAAGTGGTTCATCGAGTAGTAAAATATCTGGATCCATCATTAATGCTCTCATCAAGGCAACTCGTTGTTTCTCACCACCTGATAATTGTGACGGATATTTGTCAAGTAGGGTGTAGGAAAATTTGGTTCGGGTAAGGAGATAATTTAATCTCACTTGAATTTCATCTAGGGGATAATTGAAATATTTTGATTGTAACTCAATATTTTGTTTCGCAGTTAGGTGAGGAAAAAGTCCACCCTCCTGAATTACATAACCTATTTTCTTTCTGAATAAATTTTTATTAGAATCAGTAAGCTCAGAGTTATTCAAATATATAGAGCCACTCTCTGCTTCCACTAATCCAGAAATGATCCTTATAATCGTGGATTTCCCACATCCACTTTGACCTATGATTGTATATGTTTTCCCATTCTGAAATGTTAAATTCAAATCTTGAAAAACAGTTTGATTTCCATATGACTTTGAAATTGACTTGAGTTCTATCATGTTCTTTATTTATTTAAATTAGATTTAATATAATATAAAAAACTAATAGTTGTGAAAGTCTAAATATATGTATACTCTAATTAATCTAGCCCATATTAACCCCATGTTTTAACATGGGGTCTATTAAAAGTCGCGAGAGCCCCCTCCACCGTATATTCAGCTTCGCTGAATATACGGTGGAGGGCAAGAGGAAGTATATATTTCCACCCCAGACTTAAGTCTGGGGCTAACCTCATAAATTTCAATTGTACCAAGAAAATTTTCACCCCAGACTGTCTGTCCCGTAGGGATGCCTATGGCATAAGCCCCCGTTGGGGAAGTCTGGGCCAATTAAACTAAAATTAGTTTATACCTGATAAAACTTTAAAACTTGTTATTATTCTTATTTAAGAATTGATCCTTCATAATATTAGATGTTTGGTTTGGACAGATGTGAGAACAAACAGTTTTTAATATTTTCAAAATTATCAATTTTCAATTAATAATTATCAATTAACTACCATTACTTAATTCAAATTAAATTGTTATTTTTACCAATTCGAAAACGCTAATTAAATGAATTGTAAAATAAGGATCTAGTAATAATGGTTGAGAGAAGAGAAGGAAACTTAGGTTCAGGAAAAAATTTATATACCAGACGGGATTTTATAAAACTATCTTCCACACTAATTGCAGCACTTTCAACAACTGGGCTCGCTGTTCCATTTGATCCACAAATGATATCTATTTTACAAGATTGGCATATGCATACTAACCGAGCTGGTGGAAAACCGGATGCAATTGTTGCTGATATTATAAAAACGAATGATAAATATGGTCTCAGGTTAATGGGAATTTCAGAGCATATAGATCGGGTCGATCAGCGCACAGAATTTAAAGAATTTATTAAAGCAAACCGGAGTGAAGCTTCCGCGGTTGATACAAAAATGAAAGTGATGATCGGTACTGAATCGACTATGATTAATCCTAGCCTCTGTGCTGTTGGCGACGAAATTCCAAACTTGCTGGATTATGTAATGGTTTCCTGTAATCATTATCATCTTAAACATGTTGAAAACCCAAATCCGGGTACTCCTCAAGCCTACGCTGATCATTATCTCGATATGTTAATGGGTGCAACCGAATTGGGATATGTTGATACAATTGGACATCCTTTTTATCATGCCAAATTAAGAAAAAAGTTTAGCCATGAAGAACTGCTCAAAATACTCTCTTTATATAATGAAGAACGTTTAACTCATGTCTTAAAAAAATCAGCTCAAGTCAATATGGCTTTTGAGATAAACCCACGTCATGCTGATTCGGCACTTGAATGGTTCCGTGAGCTTGTGCAGGAAGCTAGGTTGCATGGCACAAAATTTACTCTTGGTACTGATGCACATGCTATAGGTAGTCTTGGCTATCCTGATGGAAAGGGAAATAGAACATGTCTTGATATTCTAAATGACCTCAACATTTCTGAAAAAGATCTTAAATGGAAACCGATTAAAGGGCCATGGTAATCGATTAAAATTCATTTGACTAAAGATACCAAGCCAATTTACAGGATTTAGCAGAATTGCACTAGTTTTTGATATATCCAATCAATATGGTTTCTGGCATATGGGACAATTTGCAAAAGATTATAAAAACTTATTTGGAGAACTACCCTCGGAAACACTCACTAAAAATTAAATTGTGAATCTTTCCTAAATAATTTTATATTAAGCTATCTTAAAATTCGAAACGGGACATTGATGCAAAATAAATCTTCAACAAGATTTTTATTCTTTCTTTCCATTCTCTTAATTTACATCTCCTTGAGTAGCTGCCAAACTACAGAACCCCAATCAGCAATGCAAAATAAACTTGATAGGCTTACTTATAACAGCGAAGAATTACGATTACAAATTAATAATTTTGCAATTAGATATACTGGAATTATAGAGGAAGCAGCCGATCAAATTATTTCTCAAACTAATGATCGGCAAATTAAAGAGAATGCATTATTGTGGAAGATAAATTCAATTCCAGCAATAAGTGAAATAATATTTATTATTGAACCATTTGCTGCTTTAGTTGATACTTGGGCATTCTGCTTACAACAAGTTCAATTTTTTGAAGAAGGGAAAGGGAAACATCTCTTTGCTGAACATCAATCAATAGCAATTAATGCTTCGCACAAAATTGAAAATGAAATTAGAGATATGATTCAAAAAGGAATTATAGATGAAGACCTATCTTATGCTGAATCTCGTGTCATTCCATGGGTAAAAGAAAATCCTATAGAAAATTTTGGATTTACACGCCAATCAACCATCAATATGACCGCCAAATATATTGCTGATAGAGATAGATCATTATTGACATCGGTTGGCGGTATGGAACAAACTCTCAATGATCTCTCTATGCGACTCAATATTTATTATGACCAATTACCTAAGATAGCTACTTGGAGAGCTGAGTATCTTGCAAATAAAGTAATAAGTGATGAAAGAATTGATTCGCTGAATAATAATTTTGACTCCATTACGGAATCTATTGAACGGATTACAATAGTAACAGAAAACGGGGAATTAATAATTGACAAAGCATTATTAAAAGCCTTCCAACAGATTGAAATTTTAAGATTGAAAATAAAGGAAGATCTTCAGAATGAGAGAGACTTACTATTATCAGTTTTAGCAAATGAAAGAGAGATAGTATTTGCAGAGATTAATAGAGAACGCGTAGAAACTTTAGCTGAATTGGAGAAATTGAGTGAAAAATTATTGAATAAAGCTTCTCTAAAAGCTGATGATTCAATTGACCATTTTTTTGTAAGATTCCTACAATTAATAGCAATTATTTATTTAGTTGGTTGGGTTACTCTATTCATTTATAGAAGAAAATTCATAGAGAAAAAGTAAACTAAAAGAATATTTTAATAAAGGCTTAATATGAATCTGTATAGAATTACTTTTCTATTGTTGTGTATTATAATCTTTTCCACTAATATATTTGCACAAGATACACACTATTGGAATCTTCAATATGGAACTCGTTCAACTCTGTTGGGTGGTGCCGTTATTGGGAGTGTTTCTGATATAGCTGCAACTTTTTACAACCCAGCTGCACCTGCTCTTTTCCCAAAACCTGAGATTCTCCTCAGTGGTAAAGTCTATCAATTAAGCTCTTTTAAATTGAAAAATGGTGGGGGAGAAGGGAAAGATCTTGATTACAGTGTAGTTGATGTTGCTCCTTCAATATTTGCTGGTTCTTTTACATTCGATTGGCTTGGTGATAATGCACTATCATATTCCATATTAACACGGCAGCATATGAACTATAGTATTGAAGGGCGTAATGGTGGAATTAGTGAAAGAAATCCAGATAATTTAGTTGGAAGAGAATTGATATCGGATCAGAATTTATCTGATTTATGGATAGGGCTTACATGGTCAAGAAAAATTAACGACAATTTAGCAATTGGTGTGAGTCCTTATCTTTCCGTTCGGAGCCAAAGAACTAGAAGACATGCTTATAATGAAATTCGAAACATAAATAATGGCGATGTATCAGCAGGAATTTACACACAGCAGTTTGAATATCAAATATTTAGTCTAATGGCTAAATTTGGGGTCGGTGCCATATTTGATAGACTTACTCTTGGTCTCACAGTAACCACACCTTACCTTACTATTACCGGGGAAGGTTCCTCATTAATGAATCTCATAAATACAGGTTCTGGATCCGATAGCAACACTATATTCATTGCAAATAATCAGGTGGATGTAGCAGCAGCGTACAAAACTCCACTTTCTGTTGGATTTGGGCTAGGGTACAAAATTGGTAAGCATCGAATCCATTTAAGTGCTGAGTATTATGATGCAGTTGCTAATTATGATGTTCTCGAGACTAAGGATTTTGTTGGGCAGAGTGATGGCGTTACATATGAGAATAGTGTAAGCACTGAAGCAAAAAGTGTTTTAAATTATGGAATTGGAGGGGAATTTTACTTGAAGGAAAAATTATGGTTATTTATCAGTTTTGTGACAGACTATACTGCAAGTATTTCAGGTACAAAATCTAATCTTGGAGTATCTACTTGGGATATCTTTCATTTATCTAGTGGTGTGCTATTTTCGGTCGGCAGATCAGAGATTACACTAGGTGTTAACTATGCCTTTGGGAATAAAAAATTAGGGGATGATCTAAACCTACCGGACGGTGAAATTGGAAGAGAATTGGAGGATATTCTTAAAAATGCAGAAATGGATTATATGCGAATTAAATTACTACTTGGGTTCTCATTTGAGTTAAATTAAATTTAGGCGAATAAGAATACTTTTACTCAGATGAGGTCTTGAATAGCGAGTTGTTACCGCTCCAGATTAGCTCCACAAAGTAGTAATTAAAGATGATTAGCTATTACTGCTTTTTTTGAAACAATCCAACAAATTCTTTTTCAAAAGTTTTACCTCTATCTCTTCCATACCATAAATGGAGTTTTTCGTTGTATTCTTTTGGTTTTAGACCACTCTCTTTCCACTCTTTCACGAATTGCTGCGCCACTGCTGGTCTTGGTCCCCATTGGAAAAGTTCATTTCCTTCCCCATCAAGTCCAATTACTTTTGGTATTGCCCTTCCGCCGTTGGTGAGGTATCTATCAATAATGTCAAGATTTTCATCACGATAGATTATTTTCAGTTCAATGTTGGAGTTTAGTTCACTCAATCTATATAGGTGTGGGAGGTTCTGTGCAGAATCGCCGCACCAATCTTCAGTAATAATTAACCAAGTTTGTGGAGTTTGAATCTGTTTAATGATTCGTGCAGCTTCTTCACTTATTTTGTAGGATTTAACTATTCGGGTTGATCTTCTTTGATTGAGTCGAGTCAGCGCATGTAGCATTTTCTCGTGCTCATCAATAATTCCCTCAGATGATTTTTTTGCGTGTTCATCTACTCCCTTGCAAAATTTGCTGAATGAAAATCCGATTTCATCTATTCTTTTCAGAAAATTTATTTTCTCATTCATTTTAATTTGATAGGTTAAGAGAGTACTTTTAGAATATTTTCGGCCACTTTATCAACATCATCAGTACCATTAATAATGTTTAGTTGATATTTCTCTTTGTAATAATCAATTATAGGAAAAGTTGTTTCTTCGTAGATTTTCAACCTTTTTCTAACAACTTCATCTTTGTCGTCTTCTCGTTTAATGCATGAATCTTTTGCTCCACAATTTGGACAAGTATTAGATTCATCAAGATCGGACAGTTTTATGATTGTGCAGCATTTAGTACATAATCTTCTACTTGTAAGCCTTTCTACAAGAATTTCTGCGTCTGCATTTAAGATTACAAAATAGGGATTATCAATTCCAAGTTCTTCAAATATTCCATCCAGAAGTATTGCTTGTGCAATAGTTCTTGGAAAACCATCCAAAATAAAGCCTTTTTGGTAATCCATATTGGAAAGAGTCTCTTTTACCAAGCCGCTCATTAAATCATCAGATACTAAATTACCACCCTCTACTATCTCTTTAGCTGCAAGACCAAGCTCGGTTCCCCGTGAAATGGATTCCCTTAATATATCTCCTGTGGAGATGTGTTTAATATTGAAATTTTTGGAAATAATTTTGGCTTGTGTACCTTTGCCAACGCCTGGGCCACCGAATATAATGATTTGCATAATTTCTAAGTTTTTTGAAAAAAATTTGAAGCCCTAAAATAATTTAACTCTATGAAAGATTCAACAATTAAGTGAGATATATTTATCTATTTTGCATCTCTCTTCATACTAAAGTAATTTTTCATAATATTCTTAGCCTCTAATTCATAAATGCCGGAATAAATATTCACTTTGTGATTTAGTTTGTTTTCATCAGGTATGTTGTAAACTGAACCGCATGCCCCGGTTTTAGGTTCATAGGTTGCAAAATATAAATTTGTAATTTTGGAAAGTGTTATCGCCCCAGTGCACATAACACATGGTTCAACAGTTACGTATAAATCACATCCATCTAATTTTTTGCTTTCCAAAGTATTTGCGGCTGAGGTAATCGCCAATATTTCGGCGTGGGCAGTGGGATCATTCAATCTCTCGACTTGGTTATATCCTCTGCCAATAATTTTATTATCTTTTACAACGACTGCTCCAATTGGAATTTCATCCTCCTCATAGGCAATCTCAGCTAACTTTAGAGCCTCAAACATAAACTTGTATTTATTTTCATCAAATAACATAACACCTACGGTGAATTAAAAGATTCCAAAATTGCAAGATTCAAAGATTCGAAATTAACTTGGTAGAACGATCAATTAAACTAAACAAATTGGTAAAAAGTATTTGGCTTGTAATTTATAATTTGTTCTTTGGAATTTTCTCTCACGGTCTGTTTGAGTGAGAGTTCTGTACGCCCGGAAGGATTCGAACCCTCGACCCCCAGAGCCGAAATCTGGTGCTCTATCCATCTGAGCTACGGACGCATATATAATTGAGAAGCAAAAATAGTGGAATAATGCTTGAAATACAATCAACAAAAAATGAAAAATTATCTATGAATAGAAGTAAAAGCGATTTACATCATTAACTTAGAAACGTTACTTTGTTGTTTAAGAATATCAAATGTAATTATTGGAGTTGGAAAGTAATTTTTTTTTTCACTATTTTTATCTACAAGAATTCAATTGGTAAATAATTGGGTATGGATGTTGTAGCATATGATGAGGTAGATTCATTTTTTTCGATAATGTTATAACTAAATATTAAACGATTGACGTTCTTGGACATCTTTTGTAAATATTTTTTGTTTTTATATAAAGTTAGAGTGGTAGTAAGAAATTCTTTCTATTTTTAGAACGGTAATAACTTCCGTACGTATTTCTAAAATTAAAGAATATTTCTAGATAAAATAGCAGTCATATAACCAAGGAACTTTTTATGGGATATGTAACAGTTGTAATTGTAATTCTAATAGTAGCAAATTTAATTATGGTAACCTACCAACCTTTTGAGGATGGTGATCTTAAAATTTCTTTCAGCAAATGGATGAAAATCCTCCCAACATGGACTGGCATTCCTCTAATTCTTTTTATCTTATACAATATTATTATTGGTGGAAATAGTATTTTCTCGCTGGTGCTAATGGTATTATTAATTTTGTTTTTTCTTTACTTGATGTACGCTGTTTTTACTTTTACAATTATGGTTGTTGATGACGACTTTTATTGGTTCAATGGTAGAGTTCTTAGATCTTTAAATGCACGAGATATTAACAAAATTCAGTTCCATAAATCAGCTCCGGGTAAGAAGGTTGATAAGATAGTATTCATAATAGAATATGAACATATTACGATCAGAAACGATATTGGTATTGATTGGATGGTTAGATATCTTGCTAAAGAAAATAATATACAGATTGATATGAGATAAGGCTGCAATGTGATAACTAGATAATTTATTTCTGTCTTACCACCCAAAACATTACTATCTTAGTGCAAAATATTTTATAATCAATTTTGCATATACGGCCTTTGAGTGTTACAAGAATAGTACCCCATGAAACTCCTATTTAAAACTTTTTTATGCTTCTATCTGCTATTCCCAATTTATTCATTTGGACAGGATAGCACAAAAACTGAAAGCGCTTTTAAGATCGTACCTCTTCTAAGAAGTTCACCATTAATGGGTCTTGGGTTTGGAGGCGCAGTCTCTTATTTACGCAACGGACATGGATAATTCTTCCAAATCACAGCTTCAGATCGGTGGACAATATTCAGGTACTAAAAGTTTAATCCTTTTGAAAGATCACGAGAGGATGATGGCTGGTATTCTGCCGGTGGTATTGGAGCTCGATATATGCTTCAGCAACTAACGGGTGTAGATTTACGCTACGATCTCGTTAGAACCAGCACTGGAGAATATGCTCTTTATTTAATGCTGAACAAAGCATTTTAATATAATTATAAATTATTATTTAGATATAGTATTATTATATTGAGTAAGCCTATATGCGGAATTCGGTGTATGAAGAAATGAATATTAACATAAATTGTAGCGCAATATATACCACTTAAAGAATTAAAATTATTAATAATAAGAATAATATTATGAAGATGATTAAACTTTTTGCTTTAGTGTTTTTTATACTTGTGGTAGGGTGCGATGAAACAGAAAACTTTGAAGAAAATGAAAACCGAATTCCAACCGATGGATTGATTGTTTATTATGCTTTTGATGGCAACGTAGATGATTCTGGAGATAGCCTAAATCATTGTATTGATTTTTCTTCTAAAAAATATGTAAACGGAATCTCAGGACTAGCCAAAGAATTTGATGGTAAAAATGATTATTTAATGTTGTCGAAGACTCTTAATTCCTCTAAGGGACTGACAATTTCTTTTTGGGCATACATTAAGGGATTCCGAGAAGGTGAGAATAATGGAACAGTAATATGTAAATATAATAAGTGGTCGGCTTATCGCTGTTTCACTGTTGGAACAAAAGATTTCACTTCTGATAGTGTTGCGCGTTTAAGTGGTAATTTTTATGCGCTTCCCACAACTGCTGATTATCGAGATTGCGCATGGTCAAATATAACTGCAAAAGAGGATATTCCTGCTAAACTAAACCCTGAGCAATTTACAATTCACAATCCAACTGAATTACCCCAGAATGAATGGGTGCATTGTTTAATAAATGTGACTAAATCGAGAGTAGAAGCATGGGTGGATGGTATACTAACAGTCAGTAAAGAACGAGAATATGAAGAATATTTTGACTCAGAGAATGAACCGACCTATATAGGAAATAATTTATTGGGAGGAGTTGGAGTAGGTAATAACAATCACTTTTATGGGTATTTAGATGAACTTCGAGTTTATAATAGAGATCTAAGTGAGAAAGAGATTCAAATACTGTACCTAAATCCGAATTAAATTAAGTGTGCAGTCTAGAATGGCGAGAAGGTAATAATTGTAAAATTCTGTATAAATTAGCAGCACTATAATCCTTTCACGACGATACACTCAAGTTGCTACCAATTTGAGAAATAAACTATAATAAAATCGCAGAGATAGAGATGAAAGATAACCACATTAATTATGTCGAATTAAAAGGGAAAGACCTTGAAAAAATTAAGGTATTTTACTCAACAGCTTTTGGTTGGACTTTCACCGATTATGGACCAACGTATGTTGCATTTTCCGATAGCGGTCTTTCGGGAGGATTTGAAAAAACTGAAACTGAAATTCTTAATGGCGCACTAATAGTCCTCTATCATAAAGATCTCGAAATTATAAAAAACAATATTATCGAAGCTAGTGGTAAAATCACAAAAGATATTTTTTCATTTCCTGGTGGTCGCCGCTTTCATTTCTCAGATCCCTCAGATAATGAATTAGCAGTCTGGTCAGATAAATAAGTAAACAATAATGTTCATACATCCAACTCGGTTGGAAGAAAATCAATTGAATATACCCACATTTAGGATCAATAAATGAAGTTATCCTCACAGATAAAGATGAATATTGGCAAGGTAGTCTTAATTACCTTTTCGTTTATTCTTATCAACATCTTCATCGCATTTTTTAATGATGCTTTACTTAATTCACATTATAGCCTTGGCATCACTAAACTCTTTGACTTCAATGTTCATCTAATGATTAATATGTTGACTGGATTGTTTGCAGGAATATTTGGCGGTTCTTTACTAGTACTGGTAAACAGTAAACTGTTTCGAAGAAAGTCATTTAGATTCTCTATTATAACAACAACCGTAGTATATGTATTGATATTTATTGCAGTCACACTACTTTCTACAATCGTTTATACAAACATTGATTTAGCAAATCAGTTAAACACTACTGCACCATTAAAACAAAGCATAGAAATACTCATTAATCCGATTCTATTTACTTATTTCATTTTGTGGGGATTCATTACACTCTTTACTCTCTTCTTATTGCAGGTCAATGATAAATTTGGTCCAGGCATACTCCTTAAATTCTTAAGAGGTCAATACTATCAACCCAAAAAGGAAGAAAGAATCTTCATGTTCTTAGATATGCGATCATCAACAACTATAGCGGAAAAAATAGGGAATGAAAAATACTTCAATCTATTGAATGAAATAATTTCTGATATAACAGACACGATTCTGCACAACAAAGGGGAAATTTATCAATACGTTGGGGACGAAATTGTCATTTCATGGCCGTTGATAGAAGATGTTCAGAACGGTAATTTTCTCAAATGCTATTTTGAAATCGAAAAAAAATTAATTGATCTTGGAACAAAATACGACCAAAAATATGGGTTGATACCGGAATTGAAGGCTGGGATTCACTATGGCCAAGTGATGGCAGGGGAAATTGGAGTAGTAAAAAGGGATATTATCTACTCAGGAGATGTTTTGAACACAACTGCACGTATCCAGGGGTTATGCAATGATTATAAGGTAAATATTCTAATCTCCAAAGAGACTTTTGAATTAATTAGCAATCATGAAGAATATGAGCAGATTCCTATCGGCACTATTGAATTAAGGGGGAAGGAAAGGAAAATAGATCTGAATACTATAAATATAAAATAATTATTAAACGGAATATTTTAAATTTGGTGGAAATGAATAATATGTCACAACTTAAAATACCAGAGGCTCCAAAATCTATTCAAAAAGGATTTCCTTTGAAATACGTTTTAGATAAAGCAGCCATTAATCAATTAGCCGAAAACTTACATTTCGTTTATGCTCAGTTTAATAAAACAGCATTTGTCAAAGATGCTATGAACAATATTGATCCACTAAGTATAACAGAAAGAAGTAATCATATAGCTGAAGCACTGCGAGTACACTTACCTGAAAATTATTCAGAAGCAATTGAAATTATTTTGAAATCACTCACGCCTCCTCTCGATAAGACAGAAAAGAATGGACTTGCACCAATGTTTTATATGCCTCATTGTAGTTATATAGCAAAATATGGAGTTGATCCCGTTTTTAATTCTGGAATTGATCCATATGATATCTCAATGAATGCCCAATTCGAATTAACAAAAAGATTTACATGTGAATATTCTATTCGGCATTTTATTATTAATGATGAGGATAGAACACTCAATATTTTGTATAAATGGATGAAGGATAAAGATCCTCACGTCAGAAGGCTATGCTCGGAGGGGACAAGACCACGATTGCCTTGGGCTATGAAAATTGATTCATTTGTCAAAGATCCAACTCCAACTATTCCAATTTTGGAACAACTGAAAAATGATCCGGATCTCTATGTAAGAAGAAGTGTTGCTAATCATGTTGGGGATATTGCAAAGGATAACCTTGATCTAGCTCTTGAACTTTGTGAGACCTGGTTAAAAAATTCTTCCCCAGAACTTAAATGGGTAATACGACATGCTTTGCGAAATCCCTTTAAAAAAGGTATGGAGAAAGCCATTGCTCTAAGAAAAGCTGCTAAATAATTAGGAGTCAATTATGAAAAAATATATTCGTGAGTCAATTCTGGTTGTTGTCATCTTAACCACATTTGTTATTTTAATGACTTTGGGTGCTATAAGTCAAGATCTCTCTTATCATGATTTTGCTGATAAGAGAGTGATTTTTGGTATTCCAAATTTTTTTGATGTAGCAACAAATATTACTTTTGCTCTCTTTGGAATGGTTGGATTTGTTTTTTCTATAAAAAATCGACAAAAAGAAGCTGGTTGGTCATGGATAACTTTCTTCTTCGGTGTTGCAATCGTCTCCTTCGGCTCTGGGTATTATCATTTGAATCCAAATAATGACACTTTGGTATGGGACCGTCTACCAATGACAATCGGTTTTATGGGACTATTTATTGCAATTTTATCTGAATTTGTAAATAAAAATATCGAACGATATTTCCTCATCCCAGCTATTCTTTTGGGCTTTTCCAGTGTTATCTATTGGCACTTTTTTGATGATTTGAGATTTTACTTTTGGATACAGTTTACCCCGCTTTTAACAATCCCTCTTGCAATTATTCTATTTAAGGGGAAATATACACATCAAAGATATCTGATATTTGCACTCCTCTTCTATCTATTTGCCAAAATAACTGAAACATATGATAAAGAAATTTTTGCCTTCATTAATGAACAATTAAGTGGCCATTCAATGAAACATCTCTTCGCATCTATTGGACCGTTTTATATATATACAATGCTCAAAAAACGAGCAGTAATCAGTAAACAGTAATCTGTTATTAGTGATCAGTAAAATAGTTATCAGTATAAGAATGTCCTTCCCTGAATAGTGTTGACCGTAATGGAGAAACAAATGGAAGGGAAGG
>Ga0164315_10002303_pt1 | contig 14669 bp, 9 predicted proteins | sample GuaBasSedimGuay6_FD_113737 | JGI IMG/M metagenome (GOLD analysis project Ga0164315, IMG submission 113737) | Subseafloor sediment microbial communities from Guaymas Basin, Gulf of California, Mexico - Guay6, Core 4569-2, 0-3 cm | ecosystem: Environmental > Aquatic > Marine > Hydrothermal vents >... | reverse complement strand
ATTGGCTCCGCTTGCTGGGCTCGAACCAGCGACCCATTGATTAACAGTCAATTGCTCTACCAACTGAGCTAAAGCGGAATTGGACAGGATCCAAGGCCGCGTATATTAATGATGGACAGGGGCCCGGTCAACCGCTAATTCCGCATTATTGCAGAACCTGGCCAGTGTACAAATGCTGGCTGCAATTATCTGCTATGTGGATGATAATAAACGGCTATTTCGCCCGCCCCAACAGGTAGCCCCGTGTCCAAAGCCTTCAAGGTACAATCCAGCTTTCAGCCCGCCGGCGATCAGCCCCAGGCCATCCGGAAGTTGGTGTCGGGTCTGCGCGCGGGGTTGGTGTCCCAGACCTTGCTAGGGGTTACGGGCTCGGGCAAGACTTTTACCATGGCCCACGTGGTAGAGCAGATGCAGCGGCCCACCATTGTTATGGCCCATAATAAGACCCTGGCGGCCCAGCTGTATGGGGAGTTCAAGGACTTCTTTCCCAATAACGCGGTCGAGTATTTCGTCTCTTATTACGATTATTATCAACCCGAGGCCTATGTGCCGTCCTCCGATACCTTTATCGAGAAGGACGCTTCGGTCAATGAGCATATCGAGCAGATGCGCCTCTCCGCCACCAAGGCCCTGTTGGAGCGAGATGACTGCCTGGTGGTGGCCACAGTCTCGGCGATTTACGGTCTGGGTGATCCCGAGTCTTATTTCAAGATGGTTATCCACCTGTCCCGGGGTGAGATTATCGACCACCGTGGAATTCTGCGACAGTTGGCGGACTTGCAATACACTCGCAATGACGTGGATTTCCATCGGGGCACATACCGGGTGCGCGGGGATGTGATCGATATCTTTCCGGCGGATTCCGAGCGGGATGCGGTGCGCATCGAGCTGTTCGACGAGGAAATCGACAATATCTGCTGGTTTGACCCCCTCACGGGTGTGGTTGAGAGCAAGGTGCCCCGTATCACCATTTTCCCCAAGAGCCACTATGTGACGCCCCGGGAAGTGATGATGAATGCGGTGGGGCATATCGAGGCGGAGCTGGTGGAACGGCTTGTGCAGTTGCGTGACAATGACAAGCTGGTGGAAGCCCAGCGACTGGAGCAGCGTACCCGATACGATGTGGAGATGATCCGCGAGCTGGGTTATTGCACCGGCATCGAAAACTACTCTCGCTACCTGTCGGGACGAAAGCCAGGCCAGCCGCCGCCCACACTGTTTGAATACCTGCCAGATAATGCCCTGGTCATTGTCGATGAGTCCCACGCCAGTATTCCCCAGATCGGCGCCATGTATAAAGGTGACCGTTCGCGCAAGGAGACATTGGTGGAATACGGTTTTCGGCTGCCTTCGGCCCTGGATAACCGCCCCCTGCGTTTCGAAGAGTGGGAGCGGCTGGTGCCCCAGGCGATATTTGTTTCCGCCACGCCGGGACGCTATGAGCAGGAACATGCCGGGCGCACGGTGGAGCAGGTGGTGCGGCCCACCGGCCTGGTGGATCCGGAGCTGGAAATACGCCCGGCCACTACCCAGGTGGACGACCTGTTGGGCGAGATACACAAAGTGGTGGCGTACGGTGAACGTGTGTTGGTTACCACGCTCACCAAGCGTATGGCGGAAGACCTGACGGAATACCTGGCGGATCACGGTGTGAAGGTGCGCTACCTGCACTCGGATATCGACACAGTGGAGCGGGTGGAGATCATTCGCGACCTGCGCCTGGGTGTGTTCGACGTGCTGGTGGGTATCAATCTGTTGCGGGAGGGACTGGATATGCCGGAAGTGTCCCTGGTGGCTATCCTGGATGCCGACAAGGAGGGCTTCCTGCGCTCCGACCGCTCTATTATACAGACCGTCGGCCGCGCTGCCCGCAACCTGAACGGCAGGGCCATTCTTTACGCCGACCGTATTACCGGTTCCATGGAGCGCGCGATCGCCGAGACCGCGCGTCGCCGGGAGAAGCAGGTAGCTTACAATAAGGAGCATGGCATCACGCCGGTGGGGGTCGAGAAATCAGTGCAGGACATTATGGAGGGCGCACGGCGCATGCCCACCCGGGGCAAGGGTAGGGCGCAAAAAGTGGCGGAAGCCAAACTCGCTTACAGTACTGAAGTCGCCAATCTGTCACCTGCCGCCCTGTCACGCAAACTCAAGCAACTGGAGGCACAAATGCATGAGCACGCCAAAAATCTGGAGTTCGAGGAAGCGGCGGCGCTGCGGGATCAACTGACGGAAATTAAGCAAATGGCTTTTATCAGCTGATGTTATGATCGGTGCACGGTTATAGATATTTTTATCTTTGCAGGAGAAAAAACCATGAAGTATAAGGTAATTGTTGTTTTGTTGGCCGCACTGGCTGCGTCAGGCGCCTGGGCGGATATCAAGCCGAAGTGCGACGCCAAGAAGGCCGCCCGCGGCAAGGCCATGGACGCGACGGTCGGAGTGAGTGGCCGTTGTGATGCCGAAAAGGCAGGCAAGAATGCCAAAAAGGATGTTAAGGGTTCGGTGGATCGGGATAAGAATAGGAACCAAAAGAAGAAAAAGAAAAACAAGAAAAAATAAGAATGGATTGAGCATCCGGTGACGCACCTTTGAATACCGTCTGGGTCGCCTTCGGACCGGGCCTGATCAGTGAGTCAGAATGTGATGCCTGCGCGACGTGCGTCTCGGCGCTCCGTGTCATTGACTGGATGAACGGGGCTGGGCGGTAGTGACCGCAGCGGGCAGGTGGATAGTCACGCTCACCCCCCGGTCCCCCGACAGATTTTCGGCCCTGACCCGACCCCGGTGAAGAGCAACGATCAGCCGTACGATGTGCAGGCCCAGCCCCAGGTGTACGTCGCTGGATTCGTTGCCGCGCAGGGACACCATGGGCTCAAACAGGCGGTCCTGTAATTCCTCGGGCAGAGCGGGACCTTCGTTGCACACGCTAATGTCCCAACCATCAGCCACCGCCGCCAGGCGCAGTTCGATCTTACCGCTGGCGGGGCAGAATGAGGCGGCATTGTCCATCAGCTTGTCCAGGGCCTGCACGATCAGGTCGGGCACGCCTGCCACCACGGCAGCTAGTGGTTGGATATCAAGCACCAATTCGTGCCCCGGGTAGATGCCGCGGTAGGCCGCGAAGATCTCGTGCAACAGGGCGACCAGATCTACCTCGATAAGTTGGTTGTTGCGAATACTTTCTTCCAGCCTGTTGGCCTCGCTCATGGCGGTGAGGATGCGGTTCAGTCGTTGCAGTCCCATACGGGCGCGCTGTAAGTACACGTTGGATTGCTTTTCCTTGTCGGCGGACTGTTCCAGGTTCTCCAATGAGGTCTGGATGACGGCGATCGGCGTGCGCAATTCGTGTGAAAGTTTACGGCTCAACGTGCGCAGGTAGTCGTTATACTCCCGCAGACGATCCAGCAAGTCGGCATAATGTCGGGACAGTTCCCCGATTTCATCGCCGGCGCCGCTGCGTGGAAAAGAGTCCAGTACGAGGCCATCCTCGCGTATTGCGCTGCTTGCAGCCCGGCTCAATTTGCCGATGCGCCAGGACAGCAGGCTGGCATAACCGAGCAGGCCGATGGCCCCGATAGCAAGCGCCAACAGGCTGTAGCCTAACAGGCGACTGAAGGCCTGGTCGGTCAGGGACAGGTATTGCTCGCCGCTCTGGCGCATTACCACCGCGCCCACCACGCTGTCTTCGTACACGATGGGGGCGGCGGCGGACAGGGTGGTTCGGGTCGCATGGTTAGCATCCCGGTAGCGGCGGTTAGTCGCAGTGCCACTCAGTGCGGCCTGAATTTCCGCCCCCTGTACTTTGCCGGCAGTGGGGGTGACAGGGGATGCTTCCAGAGAGTCCTGCGACAGGATGCTGCGGTAAATGACCCGCAACAGCCAGAAAGTGTCGGCTGTGGTGCTGCCAGTGGTATGTTTGGCGGGGAGATCGGCAATCAGCCAGTGGTCCTTGTCTACCACCTGTATCTCGCTGTTCTGGCGGCTGAAGGGCGCCAGCGCTTCCTGCAGTGCCACCGGGCTGTAGATCAGCCATGGAGGTGCCGCGGTGCTTGTTGCGGTGATGTTACCCAGAGTCTCGGTGGCCCTGCCGGCCCTGTTGCCGACATTCATCAGGTAGAAACCCAGGCGGCCGCCGGTGTAGGCCAGCGGTATTTCCAGCTCCAGGGTGTACCCCCCCACCGCATCCTGCCAGTAACCGCGGATACGGTCGGCGTTTGCACCGGGCTGTCGGCGACTGGCGGGTTTGGCGCGCACACTGCCCGGCGCGGCCGTGGCGATGACGTATTCCTGGCGACGGCCATGCTGCCAGGTACGCAACATCAGGCGGTCGCCATTGGGCTCGGGAGACAGTCCCGGGTTGTGGTACATCACTACCGGGTCATCCACTCGCAACAGCAGGTACAGGTACTCGCCACGCGTTATGGCCTTGTAGCTAACAGCCAGGGGTGTTGCGCTCGGGTCGCTGCTAATCCGTACGCTTTCGATTTCCTCCCAACCGTCATCGTAGCCGTCCACTATCAATGGCTGCTCGAGAGGATGCGCGTAAATCGATTGCCGTTGGTCCGGTACTGCCCCGCGCCGGGCGGGATTGGGGTAGAGCAAATCTTCTTTTGCGCCCAGTACCGCGGCCACCGCCTGGGCAGTGGCCTGCAGGGACTGTTCCTGTCCGTGGCGCATGGCGCCCTCCATCTCACGGATAAACTGGCCGCCGGCCCAGGGCAGACAGAGCAGTAACAGGCTGACCAGCAGCAGTTGTCGGCGAAGATTCAAGGTTTACTGGCCAGACCAGCGATAACCGACACCATAGGCTGTTTCTATGGCTGCAAATGCAGTATCCGTCGCCTGGAACTTACGGCGAATACGCTTGATGTGTGAGGTGATCGTATTGTCATCCAGTACCACGTTGGCCGAGTCCATCAGCTGCTGGCGGTTTTTTATGTGCCCGGGGTGTTTGGCCAGGGCGTGCACAATCCAGAATTCGGTTACTGTGAGGTCAATCACCTGATCCTGCCAACTGGCCGTCATGCGTTCCAGGTTCAGGCGCAGTGGACCCTGCTCGATCAGGTGTTCTTCCTGTACCGGGGTGCGCAGCGCCTGGACCCGGCGCAGCAGGGCGACAATACGCGCCAGCATATGGGCCTGGCTGATGTCCTTGGTCAGGTAGTCATCTGCCCCCAGGCGCAGCCCCGAGATGATATCCAGCTCCGAATCCCTGGCGGTGAGGAACACGATGGGTAGTTCCGGGCAACGGCTGCGCAAATCCCGGCACAGCTCGAAACCGCCCTCGATGTCATCGCCCAAGCCTATATCGATAATAGCCAGGTCCGGGAGTTGTCGCTGGAAAGCGTCGTTGGCTGCGCCGCGGTCGCTGTACAGGGAAACGCGGAAGCCCTGGCGCTGCAGAGTATCGCGATAATTAGCGGCGATGGCGGCTTCGTCTTCGACGATGGCGATGTGATGTGGCATGGCGGGCTGGAGAAAATCCGTGGTATGACGGTGCCCATACTTCCAAAGAACCGCCAGAACCACAAGGCCCTGCCACAATTCGCCATAATTGTTCAGCGCAAAGTCACAATCGGGGCGCATTTTGGCCAGATCTTTCCAGTTGAATAGGGGTTAAATCCACAGGAGAGATCATATGAAGTACTACAGACACGTTTACCGGCAACTGGTCGGTGATGCGGGCCACCTCGGTGGTGTGCCATTGTGGCTGGCCTTTCGCTGCTTGCCGTCGCTATTGCTGGGCGCATTGTTTCTGTTGATGGTGCTCAGCACCGCGCCGGCGCAGGCAATGCCGGAGAGGGGGAGTGGTGAGCCCGATATTAACGGCGTGGAAAGTGGCCAACTGTTGTTGCTGGACCAGGCGGGGGACACCGTCACCCCGGCCCTGATGAATACCAGTAAGGTACATTTTGACATCAGTGGCATGATTGCCACGGTCTCGGTGGAGCAGTCATTTCGCAACGACAGCGATCGCTGGCTGGAGGGGGTGTACGCCTTTCCGCTACCCGACAATGCCGCGGTGCGCTATCTGGAAATGGTAATAGGCGAGCGGCGCATTGTCGGCAAGGTCCGCGAGAAGGCGGTCGCCAAAAAAATCTACCAGGCGGCAAAAAAAGCCGGCAAAAAAGCCAGCCTGGTGGAGCAGCAGCGTCCCAACCTGTTCACCAATCGTATCGCCAATATAGGGCCTGGTGAGGAGATTACTGTGCGCATGGAATATGTGCAGGAAGTGAGCTTTAGCGCCAATACGTTTTCTTTGCGTTTTCCCATGACCATCACGCCACGTTATATGCCTGGAGCACCCGTGAGCCGCCCCAGTGACCAGGAAGATGCGCAGGCGCTGGCGATAAACCCCTACTTGGGCTGGGCAGTGCCCACCGACCGGGTGCCGGATGCGGATGCCATCTCACCCCTGCTAAATCCCTCGCCCGGATCGGAACATTCACCACTCAACCCGATTGAAATTACCGCGCAGCTGGATATGGGCATGCCCCTGGCCAATGTCGAATCGCCCTATCACGATATCGCCCTGGCGCGCCGGGCAGGTATTTACGCTATCCGCCTGGTCAGCGGCGTGAGCGAAATGGACAGGGATTTTGTCCTGAACTGGCGACCGGTGACCGGCGCCACGCCCGCCGCCGCGCTGTTCACACAAGAGGTGGACGGCGAGCATTTTGGATTGTTGATGGTGGTGCCACCTGCCGCTGACCGGGCCGCCCCGGCGATACCGCGAGAGCTTATTTTTGTGGTGGATACCTCCGGTTCCATGGGCGGCGTGGCCATAGAGCAGGCACGGGCCAGTGTCTCCAGGGCACTACAGCAGCTGCGCCCTGTGGATTATTTCAACATTATCGAATTCAACTCCATGCATCGCTCCCTCTACCGCCAGCCAATGCCTGCGACTCGCCATCATGTACAAAGGGCTCTGGAGTTTGTGCGCAAGCTGGATGCCTCCGGTGGCACCGAGATGCTGCCCGCCCTGCAGGCCGCATTGGTGCGGCCACGTCGTGCCGCTGATGAGTTCCGAGAGCGGGCACTGCTGCGCCAGGTAATCTTTATTACCGATGGCGCGGTGGGCAACGAGGTGGCTTTATTTGAAGAAATTTCCTCACGCCTGGGCAGTGGCCGTCTGTTCACTGTGGGTATCGGTTCTGCGCCAAACAGCTGGTTCATGCGCAAGGCCGCCCAGGCCGGACGCGGTACCCATACACACGTTGGTGATCTCGATGAGGTGGGTCAGAAGATGGCTGACTTATTCGATCAGTTGGCTCATCCGGCGGCGGTCGACCTGACCATCGACTGGCCTGCGCCAGTGGAGGCGTGGCCGCAGCGTCTACCCGACCTCTACCTGGGGCAGCCGCTGTTGGTGGCGGTCAACTTCGGCACTACGCCGCCACAGGGGGAGGTTATGATCGGTGGTGAAATCAATGCCCGGGCCTGGACCGTACGCCTGCAACTGGGCAGTGGTGCCGGCTCTGCAACCGCAACCGGGCACAAGGGTGTCGCCAGTCTGTGGGCGCGGCACAAGATTGCCGGCTTATTGGATGAGAAACTTGCGGGTCGCGATGAAGATGCCGTGCGCGCGGATGTATTGCCGGTGGCGCTGCGACATCAATTGTTAAGTCCCTACACCAGTTTTGTGGCGGTGGAGGAAGTGATCTCCCGGCCGCAGGGGGAGGGCCTGGACAGTAAACCGGTGCCTAATACGCGGCCCCATGGCCAGAGCCCTCAGGGTTACGCCTATCCCCGCACGGCGACCACCGGTCCCGCCAAAGTCTGGTTTGGTGGACTGTTGCTGTTCCTGGGGATCATGCTGCACGTGTTGCGTCGGGGGGAGGTGGATCATGTCCCGGCTGTCCAGTCTTAAGAACTGGCGCAACACCCTGACTCTGTGTTTGCTGTTGGCAGGCTCGCACCAGATGGCGGGCGCCGGCGTCATCAAGGCCAAGGCCTGGCTGGCGCCACTGTTGATTGACGGTGCCTGGCACAAAACCCTGTTATCGGACGGCGCGGCGGTAAAACCCTGGCCCTGGGCGGACACCTGGCCGGTGGCGCGCTTGCGCGCGCCCGCCCATGACGTGGACTTACTGGTGCTGGCCGGTGATTCCGGTAACGCCCTGGCCTTTGGCCCCGGTCATACCCGGGCATCGGCTCAGCTGGGTTCAAACGGGCTGGCGGTGATCGGCGGCCACCGCGACACGCATTTTGCTTTTTTGCAGCAGCTGCAAACGGGTGATGTATTGCAGCTGCAACTGCCCAGCGGTGAATTGCGCCAGTACCGGGTGCAGGGCGCTCGCGTGGTGAATGTGGACAGGGAGCCACTGCTCGCGACAGGGGACCATGAACAGCTGTTGCTGGTCACCTGTTACCCCTTCGATGCACTGCGCGCGGGGGGTCCATTGCGCTACACGGTGAGTGCTGTGCCTCAACCTCTTATTTACGCCCTGTGAAACTCCCCTTTCATTCCCCGACTGTGGCTATAATGCAGCGAGACTGGAAGCGGGAGGGATGTAATGCTATCAATGAGGTGCCAGTGGCTTGCTGTCGTCATGTTGCTGCTCGGTGCCTGTGCCAGCGTGGAACCCCGGCACGACCGGCCGGCGGATCCCACGCTTGCTCCGCCCCCAATCGAAGCCTGGAGTGGGTTGACGGAAGTACAAAAGCATGACCGTCTGGTGCCGTTAAACCTGGGTTCTCACGCCTTGCAGTGGCGGCTGCGGGCACTGCGCGCCGCCACTGGCAGTATCGATCTGCAAACCTTTATCTGGAAGGACGATAGCGTGGGTCTGGCGCTGGTGCGCGAGATTGTGGCGGCGGCTGAGCGCGGCGTTCGCGTACGGGTGTTACTCGATGACAGCTTCCTGGCTCACGCGGACCCCGAACTGCAAGCATTGTCTGATCATCCCAATATCAGTTACCGCATCTATAACCCGGTGGCGCGGCGCTCCGGCAATATGTTCATGCGCGAGTTGGAAAACCTCAACGACTTATCCCGCATCAATCATCGCATGCATAACAAACTGCTGGTGGTTGATGGCCGGATTGCGATCATTGGTGGCCGCAACCAGGCGGACGAATATTTCGGCTATGAGTCCAGTCACAATTTTCGGGATCTTGAGTTGGTGGTGAATGGCCCTTTCCTGACGCAGCTCGAGGCTGTATTTGACCTGTACTGGAACGACCCCTGGAGCCTCGCGATTGAAGACCTGGTGCCGGCGGAGCAGAACCGGGGTTTCGCCTCGACCCAGGCGTGGTTGCGTGAATATCCTAACGATCATCGAGGCCTGGCCGAATCTACACCGCAGGACTGGTCGGCGTTGTTTGCGAATGCTTATATCGCCGACCTGCAGTTGCTGGTTGATTCGCCGCCCGACGCCAGCCCGGTTCTGGATACGCCGGTGCAGCTGGCTGAGGCGCTGGTGGCCCGCATCGATGAGGTTGAGCACGACCTCCTTCTCGTGTCAGCCTATTTTATTCCCACCCCGGCCCTGACCAGCGCCATCGAGCGCGCTACCGGGCGGGGTGTGCGAGTGCGCATATTTACCAATTCCCTGGGCTCCAATAACCATGTCAGCGCCCATGCGGCCTATGCCCGGCACCGTCCATCGCTGCTGCGGGCCGGCGCCGAGCTGTATGAGTTGCGCCCGGATGCGTATAGCCGCGAGCTGTACATGGACACCGCTGTCGCTGAGGCACTGCTGGGGCTACATGAAAAGAGTGTCTTGTTCGATAACTGCTGCCTCTTTGTAGGTAGCGCAAATATGGATCCGCGCTCCCTTCGCCTGAATACCGAAGTCGGTTTATTGATCCACAGCCCCGAACTGAATGCGAAACTACGGCAGTTGTTGGCACTGGATTTACAACCGCAAAATGCCTGGCGGGTTGAGTTGGACGCCAACGGGGATGTCGAGTGGATCGGTGAGCGTGGTGCTCAAAGCCACACGCCCCCGGCATCGTTTTACCTGCGTGTGGAGTCCTGGTTTTTCGGCCTGTTGCCCATCGAGGGACAGATGTGATCCCGATACCTATTTGATGCTTGCCTGTTATAATCGCCGGTCGTTTATTGCAGGGATATGACGGTCAAATGAAAAGTACACGTATGAAGCCGTTGGATGCGATCTGGCTGATGATGGAATCGGCGGATACCCCCATGCACGTGGGTGTTCTCGCTACTTTTCACAAGCCGCGCAATGCCCCTGAGGACTATTTGAGCCAGTGGGCCCGGCAGATGCGTGAATCTCACGAGGCGGTGCCGCCCTGGGATTGCCGGGTGTCCGGTAGGCCTGGGGCAGTGCCTGGTCCTCGCCTGATTGAAGATCCGGATTTTGATCTGGATTATCACTTTCGGCACTCAGCCCTGCCCCTGCCTGGTGGCGATCGCGAGTTGGGAGTTATAGTGTCGCGCCTGCACAGCCACGCGCTGGACAGTTCGCGGCCCCTGTGGGAGTTCCACCTGATTGAGGGCCTGGAGGGTGATCGTTTCGCCTTTTACGTCAAGGTTCATCACGCCCTGGTCGATAATGTGAACGGTATCCCCATGATAATGTCCTGGCTGTCTGCCAGTGCCAAAGCGCGCAACATGCCTCCCCTGTGGTCGCAACACATGGGCAGTGGTGAGCGCGGCGATGAGAATGGCGAAGACGAGTCTGCTGATCCGGTAGAGGCCATAGTGGCTGTTGGCAGGGCCGCGTCGGGCCTTTTGCGCAACGCCTTTAGACGCAAGCCGGACGGTAGTTTTCTCATACCTGACGGGGCGCCCCGCTCAACGCTTAACCGCAGGATCAATGCGCAGCGCCGCTTTGCCACGCAGCAATTCGAGCAGCAACGTATCCAGCGCCTGGCGGACGCTACCGACACGACGCTTAACGTCATACTGGCTTATCTGTGTGGCAGTTCTCTGCGGCGCTTTTTCAAGGAATACAATGCCCTGCCGGATGAGCCATTGATCGGTGCGATGCCGGTTTCCCTGCAGGAACGCAGTGAGCACCTGCCCGGCAACGCCATCGCCGGTATCCGGGTTGCGCTGGGCACACACATCGGTGACCCGTTGGCGCGACTGGAAGCAGTCAAGGCATCAATACGGGCCGTTCGTAAGGATCGCGCATCATTGCCGGATGAGGCGGTCACCTCCTATGTCCTGATGCGTGCCGCGCCGATATACGCCAGCCAGATGCCGGTGCTAGGGCGCTTCGTTCCCCCCCTGTTTAACCTGGGCGTGTCCAACACCCCGGGCCCCGACCAGCCGCGTTACTTTAATGGCGCCCGCATGGAATCGATTTACCCGGTGGGGCAGTTGCTGCAATTCAGTGCCCTGAGTATTGATTGTGTCAGTTACGCGGGCACCTTGAATATCGGCCTCACTGGTGCGCTGGACACGTTGCCGCACCTGCAGCGTATCGCCGTCTACATGGGTAAGGCACTGGCGGATCTGGAACAACTTGTCCTTGATATGGAACTGGAGGCCGTCCTATGAATAACATGGCGAAAGCGGCGATCAAACGGAGCCTGGCCCTTAACCAGAAGGTAGCTAAGACTGCCGCCAACGGCGTCGACTGGCTGTTCAAGCGCGACACCCTGATCAAGTCCGGACGCACCTGGTTTGAGTTGGTGCATGACGGGGATCTGATGTCGGTGCGTTACTACGAGTTGCCGGAGGAGGATGAGATCGAACTGGTCGATGGCACTACCATGCCCATTCGGCGTAAACAGCATGCGCTGCCGCTGGTGCTGGTGCCGCCACTGGGTGTGACCACCGAGGCGTTTGACTTGATGCCCCAACGCAGCCTGGTGCGCTATCTGGCGGCCTCGGGCTTTAAGGTATACCTGGTGGACTGGGGCAAGCCGAAAAAAGAGCATGGTCACCTGGGCCTCAGGGACTACACATACACCATGCTGGGCACCGCGCTGGAGAAGGTCCGGGAGCATTCCGGCAGCAGGGATCTTTCCATGCTGGGCTGGTGCCTGGGCGGGCTATTTTGTCTGCTGTATCAGGGGCAGACGCTGGACAAGCACATGCGCAACATCGTTACGGTAGCCAGCCCCATCGATCCGCAAAGTGGCAGCGGTGTGGTCGCGGGTGTGGTGGGCGCCGCGCAGGCCCTGAACGGGCCGGCGCAACTGGTGAGCAACTATTCGAACCTGCGTCTCAATACGCTGGACCCGTCCCGTTTGTCCATGCCGCCTTGGCTGACCACATTGGTCTTCAAGATGACCGATCCCATCGGCAGTGTCACCACTTACTGGGACCTGGTAACCCGGCTTTCGGATCGGGAATTCGTCGAATCGCACTCCACCACCGGCGACTATCTGAATCATATGTTGATGTATCCCGGTGGCGTATTGAAGGATATGGCGGTTACAGTCACCGACAATCAGTTGGCCAAAGGCAAAGTGGAATTGGGTGGCAATATAGCCGAGCTTGACGCCATCGAATCCAACCTGCTGGCCTTTGCGGGTGAGAACGATATTCTTGTGCCCCCGGATATCGCGGAACAGATTGTCGATATCGTTGCCTCGAAGGACAAGGAGTTTCGCGTCGCTCCCGGTGGGCACATGGGCGTGATTATCGGCAGCAAGGCGCAAAGTGCCGTGTGGGCAGAGTCTGTCGAATGGCTGGCTGGGCGCTCTGGCAAGGTAAAGGTTAAAGCCAAAGCCAAGCGAAAGGTACGGACAAAGGTAAAAGCCCGCGCGCGTCCGAAAAGGAAAACGGGGTAGCTGATACCTCTAAGGGGCCAAACCCCTTTAGCTCTCCTTTAGTATTCTTTTATGCTAGAATCCCCGCCCTCGAATATCAGCCCCAGATCTCCGATTGAAGCTGACTCACGTGGCCTTTGGTAAGGGCCACCACTGATAAAAGGAAAGCTCATGCCTGTTATTACCCTGCCTGATGGCAGCCAACGTTCATTCGATAATCAGATTTCCGTACGCGATGTTGCTGCCGATATCGGCCCCGGTCTCGCCACGGCGGCGTTGGCCGGTATAGTTGATGGCAGGCAAGTGGATACCTCCCACATTATTGAAAACGACGCCGCCCTGGCGATTATCACCGAACGTGATGATGCCGGCCTGGAGATCATTCGTCACTCTACGGCCCACCTGCTGGCCATGGCCACCCAGGAATTGTTCCCGGGGGTGCAAGTCACCATTGGTCCGGTGATCGAGGACGGTTTTTTCTACGATTTCGCCACTGGCAATAAATTTACACCGGAAGACCTTCAGAAGATCGAGCAGCGTATGGAAGATCTGGTGGTCCAGGACTTGCCGATACAGCGTATTGTGACCAGTCGGGGAAAAGCCATAGAACTGTTTCGTAATATGGGTGAACACTACAAGGTGCAGATCATCGAGGATCTGCCTGAAGGTGAAGAGATATCCATGTATACCCAGGGTAGTTGGGGCGACCTTTGTCGCGGCCCTCACGTGCCCAGTACTGGCAAGCTGAAGGCTTTTAAGCTGACCAAGGTCGCTGGCGCCTACTGGCGCGGTGACTCCAACAATGAAATGCTGCAGAGAATCTATGGCACAGCCTGGGCCAACAAGAAGCAGCTCAAGCAGTATTTGAACCGCATAGCCGAGGCGGAAAAGCGCGATCACCGCAAGATAGCTAAAAAACTGGACCTGTTCCACACTCAGGAAGAGGCGCCGGGTATGGTGTTCTGGCATCCGGCGGGGTGGAGCATTTACCAGACTATTGAGCAGTACATGCGCCAGGCGCAGCGCGAAAATGACTACGATGAGATCAAGACGCCGCAATTGGTAGATATGTCCCTGTGGGAAAAATCCGGGCACGCCGATAAATTCGGAGACGATATGTTCGTGCTCGAGGCCGACGAGCGTGAGTTTGCGGTGAAACCGATGAACTGCCCCTGCCATGTACAGGTGTTCAACCAGGGGCTTAAATCCTACCGGGATTTACCCCTGCGTCTGGCGGAATTCGGCTCCTGTCATCGCAACGAACCCTCCGGTTCACTGCATGGCATTATGCGGGTGCGGGGTTTTGTGCAGGATGACGCGCATATTTTCTGCACCGAGGCGCAGATCCAACCGGAGGTTTCCAGTTTTATCGACTTCCTGCATGCGGTTTATGAAGACTTTGGTTTTAATGATGTGATCTATCGCCTGTCCACCCGCCCGGAGCAGCGGGTGGGCTCCGACACGGATTGGGACAGGGCCGAAAAGGCCCTGGCGGATGCCCTGAATGCCCAGAACCTGCCCTGGGAGGAGTTGCCGGGAGAGGGCGCCTTCTACGGCCCCAAAATCGAATTCTCACTCAAGGATTGCATTGGCCGGGTATGGCAACTGGGCACCATCCAGGTGGACTTCTCCATGCCGGCGCGCCTCGATGCGCAATATGTGGCCGAGGATGGCTCACGCCAGGTGCCGGTGATGTTGCACCGGGCGATACTGGGTTCCTTTGAGCGTTTTATCGGTATTTTGATCGAACATTATGAAGGCGTATTTCCCGCCTGGTTGGCTCCCACACAGGCCGTTGTGCTCAATATCACCGACAAACAGTCCGAATATGCGAAAAAAGTGGAAGATTCCTTGAAAAACAAGGGCTTTCGGGTCATTTCGGACTTGAGAAATGAAAAAATCGGCTTTAAAATCCGCGAGCACACAATTCAGAAGGTTCCGTACCTGTTAGTGGTAGGGGACAAAGAAGT
>Ga0164315_10002302_pt1 | contig 14673 bp, 16 predicted proteins | sample GuaBasSedimGuay6_FD_113737 | JGI IMG/M metagenome (GOLD analysis project Ga0164315, IMG submission 113737) | Subseafloor sediment microbial communities from Guaymas Basin, Gulf of California, Mexico - Guay6, Core 4569-2, 0-3 cm | ecosystem: Environmental > Aquatic > Marine > Hydrothermal vents... | reverse complement strand
GCGACCACAACCGCTCAGCAAACGGCTCTTTTACCCCAACTTGCTGCTGAACTAAGAGAGCTTATCGGCAAAACAGAGGGAGCCGTTGCAAAAATTGTTCTAGACCAGCTTGCCTCTCTGCCCAAAGAAGAAAGCCTAAAACAATCATGGCAGCTTGAACTCCCCTTTCTTAGTGGAGGCACTCAGACCGATTCACTGAAACTGACCATTACCCAGGAGGATGTAAACAGCTCTTCTGAAAAAGAGGCATCCTGGAGTGTTGTGCTTGAGATAACTCCCCCAGGCCTTGGCACTATCTATAGTAAAATTATCCTTAATGGTAATCAGGTCGACAGCTATTTTTGGTCCGAAGATGCTGTGGTCTGTGACTTGATTGAGAACCATCTCAATGATCTGGCAAAACGGTTGTCTTCCGTTGGCCTGGAAACTGGACAGTTAGGAACGCGTAACGGAAAACCGGTCGAAGCCGATTGTCCAAAGTCAGAAGAACAACTTGTTAGTGAACGCGCATGAAAGACGACTCTATTATAAATCCACCAGATCTTGCCATTGCGCTTCGTTATGATGGAGAGAACAGCCCTCAAGTCACTGCCAAGGGACGTGGGGAACTGGCGCAAGAGATAATCGATATTGCTAACGAGCATGGAATACCTCTACAGGGTGATCCTGAACTCGCTAAGCTTCTTGGCACGATCCCGGTTGGTGATGAAATCCCTCAACAGCTCTATGTCGCCGTTGCAGAAGTCATTGCATTTGCTTATATGCTATCGGGAAAACGTCCTCCAGGCTACCCGCCCTAGAGGTCAACCCTGTTTTTATCTGACCACTCACTAACCAATCCCGAATCACTTGAGCCGTACAATCTGACAATCAGGTCAGCCTCTTCTCGGCTAATGTTGCATTCATCGACCAGTTGGTCAAAACTCGCACCATCCTGTGCCTGCCGAATGGCAGAGTGGTAAGAAGAGTCTCCTTGTTCATGTTGGCTAACTTCCAGCAACTGCTCTTCCACTTCAGAAAGCCGTTGCTCAAGTAGCTCTATCTTTCTATCCATACCGACTGCTGAAATGGTTAGCGCAGCTAAATCATTCTCTTTTGAATCCAGCCTGCTGTTAAATAGCTCAGCCTGTCCCGCTTGAAACTGAGTCACTTTATGCAATTTGAAAAGCAAAAAAAGGAGAAGAGCCAGTGCAAGAGAAAAACCCGCAAAAAGAATTGAGATCATTAACCCACTACCCATCTGATAGATCATGCATATTCATCAATATGAGGGGGGCCGTCATCATCATTTGTATCCTCTTTTTCTTCTGCATCCTTTTGTTCCGAAGCGGGTTTCTCTTTCTCTTTTATCACTTTATCCGTTGGGCGAGATGGCCACGTAGGTACTAATGGTTTAATTTCCAAATCCACTACCTCCTAAAAGCTGAAAAAGAGGCGCTGTTTTCTAAACTCTGATTAAAACAGTTCCATTTCACCGCTTTCATCGTCACTGAGAAACCGGTTCAGGTCAACTAGTATTAACAACTGACCATCTCGACTACAAACACCTTGTATATATTTAGCGTTTTCTTTATTACCAACATTCGGCGCCAACTCAATATCTGAATCGTAGAGATCAACGACTTCAGAAACACTATCAACCAAAATTCCTACAACTTGTCCCCCAGACTCAATAACGATAATCCTGGAAGCATCATCCAACTCTTTTGGCCCCAAACCAAAGCGATTCCGAGTGTTAAGAACCGTTACAACATTGCCACGCAAATTAATAATACCAACAACTTCATCAGGTGCACCTGGGACGGGTGCTATCTCCGTAATACGAAGTACTTCCTGTACCTGCATCACATTGATTCCATATTTTTCATCAGCCAGTCGGAAGGTTACCCATTGAATAACGGGTTCTTCGTTGCTCTCTTCTTCACTCATGTTCTATCGCCCTTAAACTCTTCGAAAACGCAATTCGTGATAATTTAGGTTAAAGATAGTCTATCTCCCTCGTTTGTCAGCGGCACTTCCTAAATAGGAATTAAACTTCGCATATCAATAAGTGCCGCAGGAGGGCTAATCACCGTTCCTAACAACCAGGGTATTTTCTCCCTCTGCTCTCGCCAGCGAATCTCATCATTTAACGGCCGGATAACTTCACCAATTTCATCACAGGTCACAGCCCACTTCCCACCTTTCAAAAGAAGAACCGTTGAGTATGGCTGAAGCGATAAAGAACGCGTGTAATTTTGCCGGCCATGGTTAACCAGTTTCCCCATATCTGCGATGGCGATTTTGGCACCATTATGCTGAAACAATCCTAAAAACCAGTCAGGTTGCTCTGGCAAAGTGGAGATTGTGCCCGGATAACTAATGGCACCACACAAAGCTGAAAGTGGTGTAGTCAGCGTCAAACCACCAACTTTAAGAGTCAAAAGCTTCAGCTCCGACGATCGGCTCTCTGATTGACGAGTTTGTTGTTGATCCATTTCTGGATCTGGGTTTTCAGCTGGCAAACTACTGCCAGTTTTTCTGACATCTGCTGCCGGCTTGTCAAAGGTGGACGAGCGGCCTGTTTCTGGTTGTTCGAGATTATTGGTATGGAGGCTTAATATTTGCTCCGGTTCCTGGCAAGCTGAATCTGGTGAGTTTCCCGCCAGAAGGGCCGTCAGATAGAGATCTAACGCCTCATCTTCTCGTGACTGCTCTTTTGTCGGTTTAACCTCTGAGACCATCGCTTACATTGCCATTTTTTGGACACTTCCTGTTCTCCTATGCAATAACGATTCCAATAATTCTTCATAAGCATGAACAGCCCGGCTATTTGGCATGCAAATCGAAGCGGGAACACCCAGGCGACTCGCCTCCCGCACTTTTGTATCAACGGGAACAACCTCTTTCCATAATTCTCGGCCATAACGATTACGAAGAGCGTTAAGGCTTTCAATAGAGGCCCTGGTCCGCTGATCATACATCGTTGGCACTATCGTATAAGGGATCGGTTGTGCACGTGAACGATTAATCATCTGCACCGTCCGCATCATGCGTTCCAGTCCTTTAACGGCCAGAAATTCTGTCTGTACGGGAATTAACAACCGCTCGCAAGCGGCTAATGCATTGACAAGCAAAACACCTAACATAGGCGGAGTATCGAGCAGAACATAATCATACTCTTCCGATAGTTGTGCCAGGGCATTTACCATCACGAGTCCCATTCCATCTAGCCCGCCTGCCTGTCTGTCCAAAGTTGCCATCGCTGTCGCTGCCGGCACAATCGACAGGCCATCAATGTCTGTTTCTACAATAGAGGCATGGATATTAACTTTTGACTTATCCATCACAGCCCTAAAAAGGTCGTAACCACTTTTTTCTATTGCATCTGGGTTCATCCTAAAATAGCTGGTAAGGGAACCGTGAGGATCAAGATCGACAAGTAGTGTCTTATAACCACGTGATGCCAACAAACCACCTAGCGTCACTACTGTCGTTGTTTTCCCCACCCCACCTTTCTGGCATGATACTGTCCAGATTTTCATACTTACCTAATCCCCGTAAAAATTTTCCTGCCCTGTCCAGGCAACGATGGTGTTGATTCATTCAATCTTGCTCGCTCATCTGGAAGCGCCTTATGACGCGCAATTGAGTTAGACATTATAACCAACACAACACGTCTGTTCTCGTTTCTGCCTTCTTCAAAACGATTGTCTGCTATGGGTCGGTGTTCTCCATATCCGATAGCAGCCATTCTGCTCGGTGAAACACCCATCTGCGAGAAAAGGTGCACAATACTTGCCGCACGTGCAGCAGAAAGTTCCCAGTTGGAAGGAAATTCAAGGGTATCGATTGGAATATTATCGGTAAACCCTTCCACATGAACCGGATTCGGTAACTCTCGCAGTTTCCCAGAAACTTTCTGCAACAGAGGAATTGCTTTCTCTGCAACTTCTGCGCGTCCACTCTCGAAAAGAAGATTACTCTTCATTTCCACCTCGACCCACAGGTCATGTCTTTTAACCTCAATTAAATCCTTTTCAATAAAGGGCGATAGCAGTTCTTCAAGGTTTTCCGAAATTTTCTGCAGCTTCTCTGACTCAAGTTCAGAGTCCAGCCCTTCAACACCCTCTTCCTCAACGTCTAATCCACTATCAGAATTGACGATCAAACTTTCAATGGGGTTTATAGTCCGCTCAATTTCTCCTATTTGAATGGGTTCAATAACCTTTTTAGGATTAGAAAAAGCGTTTTCCAGAGAATCAGATAGAATTCTGTATTTACCTTCATTAACCGATGACACAGAATACATTACGACAAAAAATGCGAATAAAAGTGTTATAAAATCGGCATAAGAGATCAACCATCTTTCATGGTTTTCGGGCTCATCAACAAATCTTTTGCGCCTGGCCATTCAGAACCTACAGCAGGAAACCCTGAAGTTTTAATTCAATATTTCTTGGGTTCTCACCCTCTGCAATCGAAATCAGCCCTTCGATCACCAGTTCTCGTGACTGAGCCAAACGATGCGACGTGCCTTTTAGTTTATTTGCGACAGGTAAAAATAGAAGGTTTGCTAACCCAATACCATAAATGGTCGCGACAAAAGCCGTTGCAATACCAGCGCCCAGCTTGCTTGGGTCTGAAAGGTTTTGCATTACATGGATTAGCCCCATAACCGCGCCAATAATGCCAATCGTTGGCGAGTAGCCACCCATCGCCTCAAAAACTTTTGCCGCCTGCATATCATGATGCTCTTTCACAGAAAGATCGACTTCCAGACATTCGCGAATCATCTCCGGCTCACAACCATCAACCAGGAGTTGCAGTCCTTTTTTTGCGAAAGGGTCATCGATTGAGCCAACAACGGCCTCAAGCCCAAGAAGCCCTTCTCTTCTCGCTATTTGACTCCACTCGACCACCTTCTCAATCTCTTTGTTCAGTCTGATTTTTGGTGGGAAAAACACCCAATGGAGCGTTTTAATCGCATGAAGAAAAACTGACGGGGATGTCTGGAGCAAAATCGCACCAATAGTCCCACCCATAACAATCACGATTGCCGGACCATTAATCAGCGCATCAATATGCCCACCCTCGAGCATATTTCCACCGAGGATGGCAACCAGCCCAATAATGACCCCTAAAACACTTAAGCTATCCATTTAATTGTGCCAGTGCGTTGCCAATATTATTCAGCGCCACAACATTGTCGACCAACCCCGCATCAGCAACCGCTTTTGGCATTCCATAAACGGTGCAACTTTGTTCATCTTGAGCCCAAATTGTTGACCCCTCTTTTTTCAGCTTTCGAGAGCCTTCTCGCCCATCAGTTCCCATTCCGGTCAACACAACCGCCAAAACTTTTCCGGGAAAAAATTCCGCAACCGAGTCCAGTGTCGTGTCGACACAAGGCTGATAATTTTCACCCACACGGCTATCACGAATTTCTATTGAGAACTGTCCACCAACCTTTTTCAAAATCATCTGTTTTCCACCAGGAGCGAGCAGTGCTGTGCCCGGTTTTAGTCTGTCACCCTCTACCGCCTCTTTAACACCAATATTACAAAGACGGTCTAGTCGCTCAGCAAAACTTGGCGTGAAGTTGGCGGGCATATGCTGCACCAAAAGCACGGGTAACGGAAAGTTTACAGGCAACTCTGTCAAAACTTTCTGCATCGCCACCGGCCCCCCTGTTGAGGCGGCAATCACTAGCAGGCGAGGCGACAAATTATTAATCGGTTGACCACCTTTATTTTGAACCAACTTTTGCCTTACCTCAGACTTTTGCAAATCCCGCCTGGGTAAAGATGTTCTGTTTTTAAAAGTCACGCCCGCACGACCTATTTTGCGCACACGAGACCTTAACAGGTTTTCTGCTCTTTCCCTGTTATGGTCAATCTGATCAAGCTCTTTCGGTAAGAAATCAATTGCACCTGCTTCAAGTGCATCCAATGTTGATTGCGCACCCGCTTTAGTTGATGCAGAAAACATCAAGATAGGGCAAGGTGTCCGCTGCATAATCTCTTTTACCGCAGTAATACCATCCATTACCGGCATTTCAACATCCATCGTTATAACATCCGGTTTTAATTGAGCAGCCTGATTTATCGCTTCCTGTCCATTCGCAGCCATTCCAACCACTTCAAGCTCAGGCTCTACATTTAAAATTTGCACAATGCGCCGACGAATAAAACCCGAATCATCAACGACCAATACTCGCGTAGTCATAGGTCTGTATAAATCAGGTCGTTAGGCTGCATAAGATTTCATTAAACCAGGAATATCAAGAATGAGCGCAATCTTTCCATCACCCGTAATGGTTGCTCCAGCCAATCCTTTGACGCCCTCCAACTTCGCCCCCAATGGTTTAATGACCACCTCTTCCTGGCCGACAAGCTGATCAACCACAAAGCCAACATGCTGATTGGCAATATTGACCACCACAACATGTCCTTGTACCGGTTCATCGCTCTGGTAAAAGCCTTTCACCAGCCATCTTTTTAGATGAATGAGCGGTAGCGCCTGATTCCGAACCAGCACCACCTCTCGGCCGTCAACCGTATTTGTTTTCTGAAGATCAAGGTTGAGAATTTCAACCACACTGGCAAGCGGAAAAGCAAAAAACTGCCCCTCCATGCCAACCATTAGTGTTGGCATAATCGCCAGTGTCAGAGGGACTTTAATAATAATCCTGCTGCCTTTTCCCTCAATCGAATCAACCTCGACGATGCCATTCATTTCGGCGATGCGTGTTTTTACTACGTCCATTCCAACACCACGTCCCGACACATCTGAAATCACATCTTTAGTCGAGAAGCCCGGCATAAATATCAGGTTGTAACATTCTTTATCACTAAGCCTGGCAGCCGCTTCACTCTCCATAAGCCCTTTTTCAATAACTTTTGAACGAAGAAATTCCGCATCCATGCCTTTACCATCATCCTCAATGGTCAGTTCAATATGGTCACCTTCCTGAGATGCTGTCAAAATAACCCTTCCAGCTCTGGGTTTCCCGGCCGCCTCTCTATCGTCGGGCATTTCAATGCCATGATCCGCTGAATTCCTGACTAGATGCACCAAAGGGTCGGCTAATGCCTCAACAAGATTCTTATCCAGATCCGTCTCTTCTCCAACCAATTCGAGATTGATCTCTTTTTTCATTGCTCTTGCCATATCCCTGATAACACGAGGAAACCGGCCAAAAACCTTTTTAATGGGCTGCATACGTGTTTTCATCACCGCAAACTGGAGGTCTGCCGTCACAACATCAAGGTTCGCGATCGCTTCAGATACATTCTCGTTATCAATCTGAGCCTTGAGTCTTTCAAGCCGGTTCCTGACAAGAACCAGTTCACCGACCATGTTCATGATGTCATCCAGCCTCTGGGTATCAACTCGGATACTCGTCTCGGCCGGAGGCGGTGTTCCCACTTTTTTTGTGGCCAGCTTTTCCTTTTTAGCGGGTTTACTCACCTTTTGAGCAACTTCAGTAATTTTTTCTTCCGGTTTTTCTGGTTTACTGATTAGTTCCTTTTCTGGCTCAGCAGGTTTATCTGGAACAGCCTTACCAAACTTACCTTTCCCGTGCATCTGATCAAGAAGTGCTTCGAATTCATCCTCACTAATTTCACCTGACGCTGACTCTGTAGCTGGAGGTTTTACCTCCTTTTCCTCACTTCCAGGCGCACCACCCTTTCCATGCAGTGCATCCAGCAAGTTTTCGAATTCATCCTCTGTTATTTCACCAGATTCCGCGACTGGCTGACCTACAACATTATCAGCCTGCGCCGCTGCCAGCATTGCCTTAAAATCCTCTTCAACAGGATCTTTAATATTCTCAGTTTCTACAGAAACCGGTGTTGCTATTGCTACAGATTCCTCTGTTTCTCCTTCACTTTCCGGTTTCGTATATTTCCTCAGTGTGCTGATAAGTTCTTCATCAGCTGCTTCAGGCATTTCACCCGAGCGAACCAAATCCATCATCTCATTAACAATGTCGACGACCTGAAGAATTACATCCATTAGCGGTGAGTCGACCTTTCGGTTTCCATTTCGCAATACGTCAAAAACATCTTCTGCCGCATGACATAAATTGACCAGCGGATCGATTGCCAAAAACCCCGCTCCACCTTTAACAGTATGGAAGCCTCTAAAAATAGCATTCAAAAGATCATAGTCTTCGGGAGATTGCTCTAGCTCAACCAGCTGTTCGCCCAGTAACTCTACAATTTCTCCAGCCTCAACCAGGAAGTCCTGCAGAATCTCATCATCCAAGTCAATCGACATTATTTATGCTCCTCTAGAAACCCAGGCTCGACAGCAAGTCATCTACATCATCCTGACTTTGAACACTATCGCCTGTAGCAAGTGTTGGCACAACAGGACCTGCTAGTTCAGGCTCATTTTGTTTTTTCTGATCACCTTCATTCATGCCACCGGAGAGACGAATTAGTTCAACCATATTCGTTTCAACATCTTGCACCAGCTGAATTACACGACGAATAATCTGCCCTGTTATATCTTGATACCCCTGGGCCATTAATATCTCAGTCAGTTTCTTTGAAATAATCTCCGAAGTGCTAGCTGAATACTCAAAAAATCCCGCGATCTCTTTACTGACGTTTCGAAACTCTTCATAGGGCATCTCTCGTTGCTGAAAACGTCCCCACTGCTCAAGTAGTTTGTTAGAACGATCATTAAGCCCTTCTGCGACGGGAAGTAGCTCCTCGACTGCTGTTAGCGTAGCGTGCGCCGCTTGGTCAGTCATCGTAATGACATAATTCAAGCGCTCCTTTGCATCAGGAATGTCTTTATCTGCTAGCTCAGAAATTCGTGCGTCAAGACCAAACTGGTTCATCGAGTCATGTAACCGGCGAGTGATTTTCCCTACCTCTTGGAACATCTCGTTCTGGCTCATCTCCGCCAGCTCATTGATTAACCCTTCTGCTAATCCACCGTCTCCGTTTTCAAGCGCTTTAACTAAAGATTTTGCCTGCTCAAGACGAGCATCAATTTTTATTTCCGAGCGACTGCTCATTGCCCCATACTCCTTAAATCCATTTAGCCATCAACGCGTTCAAAGATTTTCTCGATCTTCTCTGCAAGGGTCTGAGCGGTAAACGGCTTAATCACATATCCATTAACACCCGCCTGCGCAGCTTCAACAATTTGCTCACGCTTCGCTTCAGCTGTCACCAATAAAACGGGTAAATTAGCCAGTGCGGGATCTGCGCGAACCGCTTTTAGCAGGTCGATACCGGTCATACCGGGCATATTCCAGTCTGTAACCAGAAAATCAATACCACCCGCCTGTAGCTTTGGAAGCGCCGTCTGCCCATCATCTGCTTCGTCGATATTGTTAAAGCCTAATTCTCTTAGCAAGTTTTTTATAATTCGTCTCATCGTCGAAAAATCATCAACAACGAGAATTTTCATGCTTTTATCCAAAATGATTACCTCAATCGAAATCTATGTTGCTTATATATCAGAAGTGCTTACCAGAAAGAGTAGTCACTTTTATAGAAAATGCAGCGAACAACCACTTTTTTAATGGTTGCGCTGAGGGTTCATCTTTTATGATTCTGTTTCATCAAGCCAGTCATGCATTCTTGACCGTAAACGGAACATTGCCTGGCTATTAATCTGACAAACTCTCGACTCGCTAACGCCTAGCACCTCGCCAATCTCTTTCAGATTCATCTCTTCTTCGTAATACAGCGAAACGGCTAACCGCTCTCGTTCAGGCAAAGAAGAAATCGAATCCGCAAGCGCCTCTTTAAAGCCTTCCATTGCCACGCCATCCATGGGACCTTGTTCAGCTGTTTTGCAATCTTTAATATTTGTGCCACCCGAAAGCAGAAGCGCTTCGGTACTAAAAATCTTGCAGCCAGCGGAATCTACCAATATCTGGTGATACTCGTGCAGCGTAATTCCCATTTTTTCAGCCACCTCACTATCTCGCGCATCACGCCCGGTGGCTGATTCAATCTCGCGCATCGCCGCTGAAACTTCACGCGATTTACGGTGGACAGAACGCGGTGTCCAGTCACAACGTCTGACTTCATCAAGCATTGCTCCACGCACACGTATCCCTGCATAGGTCTCAAACGTTGCACCTTGGTTATTGTCGAAGTTTCGAGTGGCCTCAAGAAGCCCCATCATTCCCGCCTGAATCAGATCTTCAACCTGAATACTGTCGGGTAAGCGATTCAAAAGGTGGTAGGCAATGCGCTTAACCATCGGGGCATGTTTCATGACCAGAGCGTCATGATTTTGCCCTTGAACCGATGTGTACATTGCGATGCCATCCATTAGACAGGCATCCCCTCTGAACTGCTATATTGAATCAACCGTTCAACAAAGAATTCCAGCTGTCCACCCGCAGAAGTTGCCACAGGCCAGCCATCAATTTTTCGCGCTAAATTTTTGAATGCTATCGAAGAGGGACTACCCGGAAATGATTTTGTAACAGCCTGCTGTTTGCGAACCGCTTTGCGCAGATTATCATCCCGAGGAATCGCACCCGCAAAACTGATCGCAACATCCAGGTAGCGATCAGTCACTTTTAGCAGTTTCTCAAAAAGCTCTCTGCCCTGTTGCTGATCATCAACCATATTGGTCACAATATTAAACCGGCAAAGACCATAATCACGATTTAACAATTTAATAAAGGCATAAGCGTCCGTCAGTGAGGTGGGTTCATCACAGACAACGACCAGAATATCCTGACACGCTCTGGCAAAATTAACGACACTTCCCGAGATTCCGGCCGCCGCATCAACGATCAGAATATCCACATCATCACTAATATCACTAAATGCGCGGATAATACCCGCCTGTTCAGCGGTTCCCAGTTCAGACATTTTCTGAATACCCGATGAGGCGGGTATCACTTTTAACCCGGATGGCCCTTCGACAATAATTTCAGCTAACGATTTTTCTCCCGCTAGCACATGGGACAGGTTAAATTCTGGGTGCAAACCCAGGAGAATATCCACGTTAGCCAATCCCATATCTGCATCCAGGATTGCAACTTCATGGCCCATCTCTGCTAATGAAATGCCGAGATTGACCGAGATATTGGTCTTCCCAACACCACCTTTCCCACTTGTTACCGCAATCACCTTTACCGGCTTCGGCTGCTTCATATTTCGTATTCCTGCTGCTTGGTCAAATCTCGGGTCAAACATTCGCCTGAGCTACCCACGCTTCATAGTTAAAAGTATCCGCTGAATTATAGTCTGAATCTTCTGCCGAGAAACACTCATTTAACAGACGGTTTGGGTGCGCAATATGCAGGTCTTCGGGGACCTGCTGCCCATCCGTAATCCACGCAAGTGGAAGCTGCGACTTGATTAGCGATGAAACCGCCGCACCCAGAGAAAAAGCCTCATCTGTTTTAGTCAAAATGCACGATTGTGGAGCGAACCCCTGGAAAGTTTTTATAGTTTCATCCAGGCCTCGGGTCTGTGTGGCTGCCGACAAAACAAGATATGATTTAATCGCTGTCTGGCATTCACTGAACAGTGCAAACTGCTGAGCTAATCGGTTATCTCGCTGACCCATTCCTGCGGTGTCAATCAAAACAAGTTTCCTGTCTATAAAACTATTCAATACGTTATCAAGCTCCTCAGGGGTTGAAGCCGCCCTGACAGGTACATCCAGAATCTTCCCATAGGTACTTAATTGTTCATACGCGCCAATTCGATAGTTATCTGTCGTCACCAACGCAATTTGCCTCGAGCCATACTTAAGACGGTAGCGAGCTGCCAGCTTAGCAATCGTTGTCGTTTTACCTACCCCAGTTGGTCCCACTAATGCCACAACCCCACCATGCTCAAGAAGGTTATCATCGGCAATCGGTAATTGATTAGCCAAACGTTGCTGCGCTTTTCGCACACCACTCTCCTCATCATCATGCTCGTCCAGACAATTCACAGTTTCAAGGCTTAACCCCGTAGAGAAACCAACGTTACGCAACCTTTTAAGAAGATCAACCCTTACCGGATTTGTCCGAGCACCATTCATCCAGTCTGATTCAGAAAGACGCGCATCGATAACCTTGCGAATCTGTTTCAACTCCTGCCCCATTTCAACAAGCGCCGGCTCCTGTGACCACTCGACCTTTTGCCTCGGAGCCTCTCGTCGCTCTCGTAACGGTTTTTTGGCACCTAACGTAGCCTCTGGCTTCATAGAATATTGAGAGTGGGTCGGTTTCGCAAAAGGCTTGATTACAGGATTTTTCAGGATGGCCTTCTTTTCTTCTTGCTGCTGCAGGCGTGCCTGAATTTGTTGCTCATCGTAATCACGTGCCGCAACAATTTCCACTCCACCTTCAACATTTTTGTTAGATAAAATGACCGCGTCAGAGCCAAGTTCCTCACGAACCATTTTAATTGCTTGACGCATATCAGTAGCAAAAAATCTTTTTATTTTCATAGGTTATCCTGCACTTCTAATGTGAATTCTATTAACTATTCTGGCCGACTGTTGCTATCACCTTGACCTGCCTGTCATCTGGAATCTCGTTGTAGGCCAGAACATGTAAGCCAGAAATTGTGTGACGTAGAAAGCGAGCCAACCAGGGACGCAATATCGATGAAACGAGTAAAACGGCTGGAATACCCTGTACCTCAAGTTGCTGCGCATTCTCTTCCAGTGATTTATGCATCTGCTCCGCCAGTCCAGGCTCAATGCCAGCTCCCCCATCATTCGAGCTTTGCAGTGACTGCTGAAGTATTTGTTCAAGCTGAGGGTCAAGTGTCATCACTGGAAGTTCACTCGCTATTCCATTGATTTTATGAACGATTGAACGTCCTAACGCTGTACGAACAACCGAGGTTAAATAGCCAGCATCCTGATTGACGGCTCCCTGCTCTGCCAGCGTTTCTGAAATAGTTCTGATGTCTTTGATGGGTATATTTTCCTGCAGGAGATTCTGGAGTACTTTCACAACCGTACCTAGTGGCAGAAGCTTAGGCACAAGACCTTCTACCAATTTGGGCGCTGTTTTTGCCAGAGAATCCATCAGTTGCTGTGCCTCTTCGTGCCCAAATAGCTCGTGTGCATGACTCTGTAAAACCTGACTCAGGTGGGTGGCCACAACCGTTCCGGGGTCAACAACTGTATAACCTAGCGTCTGCGCATTATCTCGTTGCTCTGGCCTAATCCAGACCGCCTCTAGCCCAAATGCTGGATCTTTCCCCTCCAAACCTTCCAGTGTTCCAAAAACTTGTCCAGGATTAATCGCCATCTCACGATCGGGATGAATCTCTGCCTCACCAATCGTCACACCCATTAAAGAAAGACGATAACTATTTGGTCCAAGATCAAGGTTATCCCTGATGTGTACAGACGGAATCAGAAACCCTAGCTCCTGAGAAAGCTTCTTTCGAACCCCTTTTATGCGATTCATTAGCTGACCACCCTGACTTTTATCAACCAGTGGTATCAAGCGGTAGCCAACTTCCAGCCCAATCATATCGACCGGTTGAACATCTTCCCACCCCAGCTCTCTCACCTCTGTTGAAGGCGTCTCAACGGGCGTCTCCTGAATAAGTTTCTCAGCCTCTCTGTTTCGTTTAGCAATCGTATAAGCTGACGCAGCCAGAGCCGTTGCCAGCAAAAGAAATGAGAAATTTGGCATTCCCGGAATCAGGCCAAGCAACCCAACAGCAGCTGCACTGAGTGCCAACGCTTTAGGATTCTCCAGCATCTGGCTACTGATCTGCTCACCCATATCCTGTGAAGTGGCAACACGAGTCACAATAATCGCAGCCGCCGTCGAAAGTAAAAGTGATGGGATTTGAGCGACCAGTCCATCACCAATTGTAAGCAACGTATAGTTTTGCACAGCCTCATCGAATGGCAGTCCATGCTGAGCCATACCGATCGCAAAGCCACCAATCAAGTTGATAAACAAAATCAGGATACCGGCAATTGCATCTCCACGAACAAACTTACTGGCACCATCCATTGAGCCATAAAAATCAGACTCCTGAGACACTTCCGTACGACGCGACCTGGCTTCATCCTGCGTGATCAGGCCCGAATTTAAATCCGCATCAATGGCCATCTGCTTACCCGGCATCGCATCCAGTGTAAAACGGGCACTCACCTCGGCAACGCGCCCCGCACCTTTTGTGACCACCACAAAATTGATAATGACCAGAATTCCAAAAACAATCAGACCAACTGCATAATTACCGCCAATTACGAAAGACCCAAAAGCTTCGATCACCTTACCTGCAGCATCTCCCCCGTTGTGCCCTTCTAATAACACCACACGCGTCGACGCAACATTAAGCCCCAGCCTTAATAGGGTCGTGATAAGAATCACGCTGGGAAACACCGCAAAATCCAGTGGCTTCTTCGTATAAACAACCACCAGCAGAATAATCAGAGAAATCGCAATATTAAATGTAAAGAGTAGATCCAGCATAATTGCCGGAAGGGGAACAATGATCATCATCAACAGCAATAGTATGATGAGTGGCGCACCTAATCCGGTGCGTGCAATCATTTTCAGTTGATCAGTCAACGTGCCTTCCATCTGGAAAATACCCTCTCTAATGTGCGTCAAAAACCGGACAAATTAGCCCTTCAAAGAAGGAATGAGCAATCTTCTTGCCATGTTTTATGCAAGGATGTATTTATTTTGCGGAAGACAAGGATGTCGGGAGTAATTTGCACATG
>Ga0164315_10002301_pt1 | contig 14678 bp, 13 predicted proteins | sample GuaBasSedimGuay6_FD_113737 | JGI IMG/M metagenome (GOLD analysis project Ga0164315, IMG submission 113737) | Subseafloor sediment microbial communities from Guaymas Basin, Gulf of California, Mexico - Guay6, Core 4569-2, 0-3 cm | ecosystem: Environmental > Aquatic > Marine > Hydrothermal vents... | reverse complement strand
TAGCGCGCAGCATTCCATAGTTTGTTGCAGAAATTCCGGTTGCCTTCTATACGCCCGAGATCAAATCTGATGTCACGACCGGTTGTAGCAAGTGCTGCAAACGTAAAACGGAGTGCGTCACAACCAAATGCAGAGGTGCCATCCGGGAAATGCTTCCTGATGTTCTTTTCAATGACCGGGGCCATATGCGGTTGCATCAGACCCGTGGTGCGTTTTTTGACCAGCGCTTCCAGCTCAATGCCATCAATTAAGTCGATCGGATCGAGTACATTACCCTTGGATTTCGACATTTTCTGTCCCTGGGCATCGCGGATCAGACCGTGAACGTATACCTCCCGGAACGGAACGTCACCCATGAACTTCAGACCCATCATGATCATACGGGCAACCCAGAAGAATATGATGTCGAAACCGGTCACCAATACACTGGTCGGGTAGTATTTGTCGAGACGGGGTGTCTGCTCCGGCCAACCCAGTGTACTGAATGGCCACAAGGCCGATGAAAACCACGTATCGAGTACGTCTTCGTCCTGTCTTAGTGGCACATCATCATCAAGACCACCACGTCGACGCGCATCTGCCTCGTCATATCCGACATAGATGCTGCCATCAGTTCCATACCAGGCAGGAATCCGGTGACCCCACCATAGTTGGCGGGAAATACACCAGTCTTCTATGCGATGCATCCAGTCAAAATACGTTTTATTCCAGTTTTCCGGAACAAAACGGATACTGCCATTTTCCACGGCTTCGATGGCTGGTTTCGCCAGCGGTTCGATCTTCACATACCACTGGTCGGTGAGGTAGGGTTCAACGATGGCGTGTGAGCGGTCACCGTGCGGGATCATTAGTGTGTGTGGCTCTGTCTTCTCCAACAAGCCAGCAGCTTCCAGATCAGCTACGATTTGTTTACGCGCAACGAAGCGGTCAAGACCCCGGTAGGCTTCCGGTGCTTCATCGTTAATGCTTGCATCATCATTGAGAACGTTAATGACCGGCAGTTGGTGACGTTTACCCATTTCATAATCGTTGAAATCATGTGCCGGTGTGATTTTCACACAGCCGGAGCCAAACTCGATGTCCACGTAGTCATCGGTAATCACGGGAATGACACGATCGGTCAGTGGTAATTCCAGCTCGAGCCCCACCAGGTCCGCATACCGCTCGTCTTTAGGATTCACTGCTACTGCGGTGTCACCCAGCATGGTTTCAGGCCGGGTGGTGGCAACCACCACGTAACCCTTTCCATCCACACGCGGGTAACGGATATGCCATAGATGACCGGTTTCCTCTTCTGAGATGACTTCCAGATCTGACAGCGCCGTGTGCAGCACCGGGTCCCAGTTCACCAGGCGTTTGCCACGATAGATCAGGTCCTCGTGATAAAGCTCTACAAAAACCCTGGTCACCGCCCGTGAAAGATCTTCATCCATGGTGAAGCAGTCATTGTCCCAATCCACCGAGGCTCCAAGACGACGCATCTGTTTGGTAATCTGGTCACCGGAGTTTTCTTTCCAGTCCCAAACGGCCTCAACAAATTTTTCCCGACCGATGTCATGCCGGGAAACACCATTCTCACCGAGTTGACGTTCAACCACCATCTGGGTGGCGATGCCGGCATGATCGGTACCGGGTTGCCATAGTGCGGAATCACCCTGCATGCGATGAAAACGGGTCAGAACATCCATGATGGTGTCCTGAAAGGCGTGACCCATATGCAGATTGCCGGTGACGTTGGGTGGTGGCAGCATAATACAATATGGCTGACCTTCCTGGCTGGGTGAGAAATAACCATTCTCTTCCCACACCTGGTACCAACGCCTCTCAATGGCGTCTGGTTGATAACTCTTTTCCATTATTTACTAATAATTCCTTGTAGGAGCATCCATCTCGTGCGTCTGGGGGTCTAAGCCCAAATTTCGGTAGGTTTTATATTTCACCCTGGAGGCTTGTCTTTCGTTATTGGCGAAAGGAACGATTTCCAACAGCCGGCTGAATCTTTCAGGTTGTGGCACGGCTTCAGGGCAGAGGTTAATCACCACGTCGGTTGGATACAAGTCTGAAAGCGTACCAATATGAACTGGTGCCTTGCCGGAATCCTTGTCGCCGGCCCTGGTATGTGGCAAAAACCGGCCTTCGGGATATTGCCACATCAATGCATCCAATTGCTCACCGGCAGTTTCCGAGGCCGTGATTATGAAGATTTTCTGCTTTCTCTCCCAGGCCATCAACGCCAGGCGGCAGGCCAGTTTGCCCGCCTCTGGTGCGGCCTCGCCCAGCAGGTAGAAGTCAACCTGGCAAGGCTCGGATTGAGTGGGTTCACCGGACATGGAACGAAAGATACTGAACCAGGCTTAACCGGCCTGGTTGATCAGGAACTGGGTCAGCAGACCAGCCGGCCTGCCAGTGGAACCCTTGTCATCACCCCAGATCCAGGTCGAGCCGGCACAATCAATATGGGCCCATCGCTGGTCAGTGGTGAATCGTGACAGGAAGCAGCCCGCCGTAATAGTACCGGCACCCATGCCACCGACATTTTTCATGTCAGCAAATGCGGATTTGATCTGTGGCTGATAATCGTCCCACAAAGGCAGACGCCAGCCCCGGTCTATTGCCGTCTGGCCCGCTTCGATCAGCTCCTGGGCAAGGTCATCATGTTTGCTCATGATGGCTGAAGCATGGTGCCCCAGTGCAATCACACAGGCACCGGTCAGTGTCGCAACATCAATCAATGCGGTTGGGTTGAACCGCTCGCTGTAGGTCAACGCATCGCACAATACGAGACGGCCTTCCGCATCGGTATTGAGGACCTCAATGGTTTTTCCTGACATTGATGTCAGTACATCCCCGGGCCGATAAGCATCGCCATCCGGCATATTCTCAGCAGCCGCGACAACACAAACCACGTTAATGGGCAGTTGCATATCGGCGCAGGCTTCAAATGCACCGATTACACCGGCTGCACCACCCATATCAAACTTCATCTGCTCCATGTGCAGACCCGGTTTCAGTGAAATTCCACCGGTATCAAAGGTGATACCCTTTCCAACCAGCACAACAGGCCGGCTGTTATCGTCCAGGCCCTGGTACTTGAGAACAATCAGCTTTGACTCGTTTACGCTGCCACGGCCAACAGCCAACAGGGCAGACATCTTGAGTTCGGCCATTTCATCCTCTTCAAGAATTTCAACACTGACATTGTCATAACTGTTGGCGATCTCGTGTGCGGTGTCGGCGAGAAAGGCGGGATTGCAGATGTTAGGGGGCAGGTTACCGAGTTCTTTTGAACGCAGATAGCCAGTAGCCATACCCCTGGCCTCAACCAGCGCAGGCTGCAGTTCATTGCCACCGTTGAATGAAAGACTTTCCAACACATCGTTATCATGGTCTTTGGGTACCTTGGTGGCGGTATAGCGATAATTGGCGCGATCGACATTGACCGCGGCCTGGCGGAGTCGCCAGTGAACCTGGCCCAGGTCACTCCCTGGAACAGGTTTGTCGGCTTCGATGTCATGCAGACATATATGCGCACTGGTGGTTACGTGATCCCTCAGATAAGCACCGGCAGTGGTGCAAACATTGTCATAACGCACAGCGTTGAATTTTTCGGGCTCGCCAAATCCCATCACCAGGATACGTTTGGTGGTAATGCCTTGCAGACCATGTAACATGGTTGCATCTTTCCAATCGGGACTGACATCACCGCTTTTGATCAGATCCTGGAGCGCGCCATTACTGGCTTGATCAACCAAGCGTGCCGCCCCCTGCAGAGCTGTGTCTTCAAGTATTCCTATCACCAGGCAAGCCGTATCGAGCTCTGGTGCTGGTGTTGAATCGAGTGTGAATTTCATTATTTTTGGATCCTTGGCCAATTCCCCGGCCCTAAAAAAAGCCAGTGAGTCGGATAACACTGCTAGAATGCGAATAATCGGGCATTCTACAACGATTTAATCACGAAGATACGAATATTGAGCATACTGCAAAAATACATATTGCGTGAGTGGTTCTGGACCACCCTGGCTGTGAGCATTGTTCTCGTCGTGGTTTTACTCGGTGCGTTTCTTGGCGATATGTTAAAAGACATCGCTGGCGGCAGGGTGCCGGCAGGGCTGATGAGCATGCAGGTACTGCTGCATATGCCGGAAACGCTGGGCAATATTTTGCCGCTGGCGGGTTTTGTAGCAGTCATGTGGTGTATGGGACGTCTGTACCGGGATCAGGAAATGGCGGTGATGCGCTCCAGTGGTTTCGGTTGGAAACAACTGATGAAGCCTCTGTTGACCCTGGTGATGCCATTGGCGGCAATTTTGTTGATATTGGGTATGGGTATTGCCCCGAAATCCGCACAAATGGCCGAGCAGCAATTGCTGGAGGCATTTCGCTCGGCTGCCGTGTGGGGCTTGCAGGCCGGAAAGTTCCATGTGCTCCAGCGTGGTGACCTTATACTTTATGTTGAAGCCATTGAAGAAGATGGCAGCGAGCTGAGAAATATTTTCATCAAGCAACGCCAGGAGGAAAGAGAGCAGGTTTGGGTGGCCCAAAAGGGACGTTACTGGATGGATAGCGAATCCGGGGATCGTTACCTGGTTTTAGAGGATGGCAATGTGGTGGATGTTGCACCGGGGCAACTTGATATACGGGTACTGCACTTCGCCCGCAATGATATGCGATTGCCGGAACCTGAATTCCGAAAACGAAAAAATAATGACGATATCAGGAGAACATCCTCGCTGGAATTGTTGAAGAATCGGAATTCAGAATCGATTGCAGAGTTGCAATGGCGGTTATCTCCTGCAATCTCCGTCATCGTCTTGGGCTTACTGGCTATTCCTCTCTCCCACTCAGAACCCCGTGAGGGCAGGGGTGTCAGGATTGTGCTCGGTATCCTGATTTATCTGCTCTATGGCAATCTGCTGTACCTGTGCCGGTCCTGGATGATTGAGGGGGTCCTGCCCACGTATATAGGAATGTGGTGGATTCATGCCATTTTCCTCATCGTAAGTTTCGTATGGGTTCGACGGCAAGGGCGGTTTCGCGTGAAGGCGGCGACATGATCAGAACGGTGGACAGGTACGTCGGCAAGGCTGCCATTCTCGGCATTCTACTTGTCTGGATCAGCCTGACGTTATTGATGATGATGTTCGGCATACTGGGTGAATTGCGTGACACCACGGCCAATTATGGCGCATCGGACGCTTTCTGGTTCGTATTGCAAACAGGCCCCAGGATGGCATACCAGATATTTCCGGTGTCTGCCCTGATGGGGTCGTTACTTGGCATCGGCAATCTTGCCAGTGCAAATGAGCTGGTTGCATTTCGGGTGTCCGGTGTTTCAAGGCTCAGGCTGGCGGCGGCGGGTTTGGCAGGCGCATTAACGATAACCGTACCCGTGATGGCAATTGGAGAATGGGTCGCGCCGGATGTCGAGCAACAGGCCCGTGCCTTTAAATTGAGCCAGCTTGTCGGCCAGGTGATTATTGGCGGACCATCCGGTATGTGGATGAGAGATGGCAACGACATTGTCAATATCCGCCGTCCCTTGCTGATTGCAGATCGCGGGCAACAATCCATTAGTTTTCTTGATATAGAAATTCACCATTTTGATGGATTTTCGGGATTGAAGAAAATAACCCGTGCCGAAAGCGCCTTCTTTGACGGAGAGCAATGGACGCTGGAAAATGTATCTGAAACAAACATAGGTCAATCGGAGGTGGTTCCGCAAAAACATGAACGCACCCCCTGGGTTTCCGGCGTCAAACCCGAATTACTTGAATCTGCCGTGTCACGCCCAGGCTACCTTTCGATGAGGGCTTTGTGGGATCAGCTGCAATACCTGCAAAATAATGGTCTGGATGACAGGGTCTATCAGTCTGCGTTTTGGGAGAAGATTATGTATCCATTCGCAATACTTGCACTGGTCCTGGCAGGCATGCCTTTTGTGTTCGGGCCGGGCAGAGAGCACAACACGGGGTTCAGGATTTTTATCGGGATGACGTTGGGTGGCTTATTAACCTTGATTAATGACGCTTCGCAGAATCTTGCAGCAGCCTATTCACTGCCGGTGGCATTTAGCGCGGCGCTACCTTCGATTATTGTGGCGACGATTGCTGTGATGTTTTTGCGTCGTTCGGTTTGAGGTTCGTCATTTTTGGGCCGCCCCAGCGCCCCCCTCCCGGTCGAGTGATCCAACAGCACACTACACCTGTTTAATCAATAATGTACGTGCAGCCAGGTCATGCCACCCGCGTTTCTTTTTATCCACCAGTGCCCAAAGTATGCCAAGCCCAAAAGCAGATACCGAAAATGCACCAACCAAAAATCGAAGAACACATCTGGGCCATGAAACTATCTGATCATTATTGCTGACAAGTTTTATCCGCCAGGCGCGCATTCCAACCGTCATGCCACCGTATCGCCAGCAACTTCCCAGGTAGGCAAAGCAGACAAGCAGCAGCCAAAGCGTAAACCAGAAATCCTGCAGTGCGACTTTTTGCATGTTGCCGAATGGCAATGCAACTGCCGAGGCCAGCACGAGTAAACCAAGCAGGATGACAGCATCGTATAGCATCGCCAGCAATCGTCTGGGTAGTGGGCAGTAGACTCTATCGGGCCCTGGGTTTATCTGTTTTTCCGGTGGCAAGGCACTGTCTCCCTGTTGCAGTGCTTAAGTTATCATTTTTTCGATTCAGACTCTGAAAAATATGTGATCAGTTGGTGATTAGCATATTTTTTTATCAAAAATTGTTGCAGTTTTGTGGCACTGACTACTACCCTCGGGTATCCTGAGTCGCCCGTATTTCGGGAATGAACATAAACATCTCTTCGAGATTGTGTTTCAAAAACATATTAACCATCGAACAAACCAATTGGAAACATGCAATGCCAGATAAATTTATTCGACGAACCACAGGCTTGGTTTTTGGCACCGTAGCCGTGATGCTTTTAATACCGGGTGCGTATGCCCAGGTGTTGGAAACCACGGTGAAAACAGAAACCGGTATCAACAAGGCTGCTTCAAGCTCCCAAAAGCGGGTCACCAGCCTGGCCCAGCAGACCAATGATTTATTAGCAGAATACCGGGCAGTTGTACGTGAAACTGAAAGCCTGAAAATCTACAACGACAATCTTGAAAGAGTCGTTATGGATCAACGCGCGGAGGTCGTGTCCATCAACCAACAATTGGCCGGGCTTGAAGCAACCAATCGCGGTATCGTGCCTTTAATGCTGGAAATGATCGATACCCTGGACAAGATCGTTGAAAACGATATGCCGTTCAGACTGGAGGAACGTCGTGCCCGGGTCATTCGATTGCGTAACATGATGGATCAGGCCGATGTCACTGCATCCGAAAAATATCGTCGGGTGATGGAAGCTTACCAGGGTGAGATGGAATTTGGCCGTACCACCGAGTCATATGCCGAAGCTTTGCCGACAACAGGACAGACGGTTGATTTTCTGCGTGTCGGACGGACATTGCTGGTCTACCAAAGCAGTGACCAGGTGACGACCGGCTGGTTCAACCCATCCACACGGGCATACGAGGATTTACCGGCCAAATACCGGCTGGAAGTCAAGGAAGGCCTGGCTATTGCCAAGAATGAGAAAGCACCGAACCTGGTCATGCTGCCGGTGCCTGGTGCGGAGCTTGCAAAATGAAAAAATTAAGTTTCATTATGGCAATGTCAATGTCAATGTTGATAATTTCCACCACCGCGACTGCCCAGACACTTGATGAGCTGGCAGAGATCGTTCGCAACGCTGCAAATGCTGAAGGGCAAATCAACAAAGAGAGAGAAGCACAATTCCTGCGGGAACGTGACAATCAGCGCAACCTGCTGGCCCAGGCCAAGTCAGAGAAAAAGCGTGAAGAAAAACGCAGCGATGACCTGAAAACAGCGTACGATCGCCTGGAACGTGAATTGGCTGAGCTGACGACCGTGTTACAGGAACGTATGGGTAATCTCGGCGAACTGTTTGGTATCGTGCGGCAAACCTCGGGTGACATCCAGGCGGCACTGAACGACTCCATGGTTTCCGCCCAACGTTCCGGACGTGGTGAATTTCTGTCTGAACTGGCGCAACGTAAAGCATTGCCCAATGTTCAGGAATTGCGCACAGTCTGGTCCAGGATGGTCACGGAAATTGCCGAATCCGGCAAGGTGGTCAAATTCAACACTACCGTTGAGCGTGCCAATGGCGCGAAAGAGGAACTAGAAGTGGTTCGTGTTGGTGTATTTAACGCGGTTTCCGGTGGAAGTTTTCTTGATTGGGATTCATCCAAGAGCACGAAAAACCTGATAGAACTGGCGCGTCAGCCAGCGGCGCGTTTCCAGTCCATGGCGAATGATCTGCAGAAATCGGCACCCGGTGAGATGGTTTCCATGGCGGTGGATTTCACGCGTGGACAGATACTTCGTGCTGTCGTGCAGAGCAAAACACCGATTGAAAGGGTCAAGGAAGATGGTGGCCCGGTCGGTTATGTCATTATCGGTGTTGGAATATTTGGTTTGCTGATGTGTCTGTGGAAAGCATTCATGCTTTATACCACCGGCGGCCGGATGAAGCGGCAACTGAAGAATGAAACAGCCAACAAGGGCAACCCGCTGGGTCGTGTCATGTCTGTTTATTCCGATAATCCGGAGATCGATATTGAAACGCTGGAGTTAAAACTGGATGAGGCAATATTACGTGAATCCGCACCGCTTGAAACCGGCCTGAGCTTTATCAAGGTACTGTATGTAGTGGCACCTTTGCTGGGTCTGTTGGGCACGGTTGTGGGTATGATCGCGACCTTCCAGATGATCACCTTGTTTGGTACCGGTGATCCCCGCATGATGGCTGGTGGTATCTCGACAGCCCTGGTAACAACGGTACTGGGCCTGGTGGTTGCCATACCTTTGACCTTGTTGCATGCATTTCTGCAAGGCAAGAGCAAGGCCATGATCCAGATACTTGAAGAGCAGGCTGCCGGAATCATTGCGAGGCTGGCGGAGCGTACCGTGTGATCTGGTTTTACGACGCACTGTCATCCATCAGGAACTTCCTTGATTTAGGTGGCGATGTCCTCTATGGCATCATGTTGGTGCTGTTCCTGATGTGGACTTTCATAATTGAGCGTCTGTGGTATTTCTATCGGATTCATCCGCAAGAAAAACGCGCTATCGTATCCACCTGGGAAGCCCGGGCGGATACCCATTCCTGGTATGCCAAGCGTATTCGGGAGGAAATGATCTCGAACACGTCAATTGCATTGTCCAATAACATAGGTTTGATCAAGGCTCTGATCGCGATTTGTCCGCTGTTGGGACTGATGGGGACCGTAACCGGTATGGTCAGCGTTTTCGATGTGATGACTTACTCAGGTTCCGGCAACGCCCGTGCCATGGCTGCCGGTGTTTCCATGGCGACTGTTCCGACCATGGCCGGGATGGTTGCGGCACTTTCCGGTGTTTATTTCGGTACCTGGCTGGAGCACAAGGCCGTCACTGAAACAGAAGCGCTTGGCGATCTGTTGCAGTCACACTGATGAGGTTTATGAGCACACATGAGGAATTAATGCATGGCTAGACGACATGCACGTACAGATGATGCAGAAATCAACATCACGCCCATGCTTGATATTGTTTTCATTATGCTGATCTTCTTTATTGTCACCACATCCTTTACCAAGGAGACCGGTGCAGCAGTGGTCAAGCCGATTGCTGAACAGGCGGTAGCCCTGCGTAACGGAACCATCTTGATAGGTATCAAGTCGAATGATGATATATGGATGAGCAAACGACTGATCGAATTGAGGGAAGTCCGCTCGATGGTAGAGCAGGCGAAAGCGGAGAATCCCAAGGGCAGCGTGGTAATTGTTGCCGATAAGGATTCACGCATTGGCACCGTCACCCAGGTGATGGATCAGGTCAGAATGGCGGGTGTACAGGGTATTGCCATTTCTGCTGAAAGTCCCAGTGGCTAGGAACGAACCAGTATTGATATGAATAGATTCAGAGGCCCAATTTCTGCTTTGCTCGCTGTTGCTGTGACTTTCGGTTTATTCCTGTTTATGTTCAAGTTGATTTCATCGGGTGGCAATAATCAGGAAGAGCTTGAGGCGATTGCCGGTATTCACTTTGGCCCCGTTGATATTCCTGATGACGTGTTGCTAAAAAACCGACGTATCCCCAAGAAGCCACCACCACCCAAGAACCCGCCACCGCCGCCCAAGATGCAGGTCTCCAAGATGGACCAGTCGGTACAGAATATGCCAACACTGGATTTGCCAAACCTGGATGTACCGATGAGCGGTGGTGAAGGTATGTTTATCGGCAATTTCGCCAGCGTAGACAGGACCGAAGAAGGCGATATCATCCCGATCGTTGTTATTCGGCCCATGTATCCTCGTGATGCAGCAATGAAGGGGCTGGAAGGTTGGGTGAAAGTTGAATTCACGATTACCGCCATTGGCACGGTCAAAAACCCGAAGGTCATTGATTCCAAACCACCACGTGTATTTAACCGTGAAGCTATCAGGGCCATACTGAAATGGAAATTCAAACCACGCGTCATAGACGGTGTGGCCGTGGATCGCTCGGCGACACAGATCATCGATTTTACCCTGGACCAGTCTGGGAGTTAGTGGATGTACGTTTTGATTAGAAAATACCTGTTTTTTGTTCTGTTAGCTGTGCTGGCAGCAGCCGTGCCAGCCCAGGCGCTGGCACAGGCATCGGAATGCGGCAAGAAACGCGACAGGCAACAGGGCACGCTGGATGAACCGACCTGGAAAAGACTTAATGATGTCTACGAGGATGTCGGCGAAGAGAAGTATGATACTGCCTATGAAAAACTGCAGAAGATGGCCCAAAGAAAAAGCGACAAGTACCAAAAAGCCGTCATAGCCCAGGCAATTGCCCAGGTGGAATGGGCGCGTTCAAATTATGATCAGGCATTAAGCTATTTTGAGCAGGCAGTCGCACTCGATTCCTTACCTGACCTGACACATTTTTCCCTGATGTACCAGATCTCCCAGCTGTATTACATGAAAGACCGCTACGACGAAGCTCTGGATAAGCTTGCATTATGGATGTGCAAGGTTCCGGCGGAAAAAATCACCGATGTTGCCTATGTTTTACAGGCATCTCTTTATGCGCAGAAGGAAGACTGGAAAAACGTTCTCATTGCAATTCAAACGGCGATTTCGATGTCTGATGAGCCAAAGGAATCCTGGTATCAAATGAAGCTGGCTGCTCATTTTGAGTTGGAACAATTCCCGAAAGCCGCGCAGACCCTGGAAACCCTGATTCAGAAATGGCCCGATAAAAAATCCTATTGGGTTCAGCTTTCCCAGATTTACTACAAGCTCAAGCAATCTGACGAGGCACTTTCCGTGCTGGCATTGGCGTATCGTCGTAATATGCTGGATAAGCAAACCGATCTGATGTATCTGTCTAGCTTGTATTCCAACGCCGATGTGCCGTTCAAGGCTGCTGCGGTACTGCAAAAGGGTCTGGAAGACGGGATTGTCGAGGTCAGTAGGAGAAACTGGACGATCACTGCCGATGCCTGGTATGCAGCCGAGGAGATGGAAAAATCGCTGTTGGCCTATGAGAAGGCAGGACAGGCATCTGATGACGGTGAGATTGATCTGCGTCGCGCATACATCCTTGTCGATATGGAACGCTGGGATGAGGCTGCACAGGCGGTTAATTCCGCACTTGATAAAGGTGGTTTCAGCGACAGAAAAACTGGCGATGCCTATGTGCTACAAGGTATGAGCGAATTCAACCTGGGGAATTACAGCAAGGCCAGTACTGCCTGGGGTCGGGCCAGCAAATACCCAAGAGCCAAAAAGTCCGCTCAACAATGGATGAACCATATGCGCGAGGAGCGAGCCAGGAAATCTTAGGGAACCTGGGTTCAAAGACACTGGCATGGCTGTAAAACAAGACCCGCTGATCGAACGTTTCCTGGACAATGTCTGGGCCGAGCGCGGTTTGAGTGACAACAGCCTGCAAAGTTACAGACACGATCTACTGCATTTGCAAAACAGTCTCGCTATTCGAAACAAAACCCTCAAAGCGGCCACACGGGAAGACCTCCTGGCAGTGCTGGCGGCCGAAATCCAGCAGGGAAAGAGCCCCCGCTCAGTATCAAGGTATCTTTCTGCCTACCGTCAGTTTTATCGCTGGCTGGTGCGTGACAGAGTCATCAACAGCGATCCGGTGGCCTTGATAGAAAGCCCGAAAACCGGCCGCGGCTTACCCAAGGCGTTGACAGAAAAGCAGGTTGAATCATTGTTGGCGGCGCCTGATTTGGATTCAGTGCTGGGCAAGCGTGACAAATCCATGCTGGAGTTGATGTATGCCACAGGTTTGCGGGTCAGCGAACTGGTTAGTCTGGAATTATCTAATCTGAACCTGAACCAGGGAGTGGTCCGGGTAATGGGCAAAGGGCAAAAAGAACGCCTGGTGCCGATTGGGGATGTGGCCCATGAAAGCCTGAAACTCTACCTGGCCAGTGGCAGGCCCCAATTGTTAAAGGCTGCACAAACCGATAGTGTATTCGTAACTTCACGTAAATCCGCCATGACGCGCCAGGCATTCTGGTACATGCTGCGGCGATACGCGGCGCAATGCGACATACCGCAAAATCTGTCACCACACATGCTGCGTCACTCATTTGCGACACATCTGCTCAACCACGGGGCCGATTTGCGGGTTGTTCAGTTATTGCTGGGGCACAGTGACCTCTCAACCACGCAGATTTATACCCACATCGCCCGTGAGGGTTTGAAACGCATGCATGAGACCCATCACCCGCGTGGCTAGTGTAGTGTCCTGTATTAGTGTCCTGTATTCATGTCAAAATTGTCGAACTTCTAAAAAAAACCGTTGAACTTTTCCCTGCATGCATGTCCAATGCCCCGAAGGTACAGTCTTAAAACAGAATCGGAGAATATAATGAATCGTATACCGCTGATTATTGCGGCCCTGTTAGTTGGCTTGAAGATGACAACTGCGTACGCAGAACCGGCAGATGGAAATAATTACAGTGTCGTTGAAGAAAGGCTACGCGCCCTGGTGCCCAATGCGAAAACCATTGCGATATCAGAATCTCCGATCAATGGCATTTTGCAGGTTCAGATCAATAGCGATATCGTTTATGTGACCGAGGAAGGTCAGTATCTGTTACAGGGTCAGATCATTGATCTCGATACACGTGACAACATCACCGATCAGGCAAAATCCGGAATACGCATGGGTCTGTTGAACGATTTGAACAAGGATGAACAGATCTCATTTGCACCGGAAGAAACAAAGTACGATTTACTGGTATTTACAGATCTTGATTGCGGATACTGCCGCAAACTGCATAATCAGATGGCGGAGTACAATGAAGAAGGCATCGCCATTCATTACCTTGCGTTCCCACGCGCCGGGGTTGGCTCGACCTCATACGACGACTATGTATCTGTCTGGTGTGCTGATGATCAGCAAGAGGCCATGACACTGGCTAAAAACGGCGCTGACCCCGAGCCGAAAAAATGTCCGAATCCGGTAGCAGATCAATACAGTCTTGGTCATGAAATCGGTGTAACCGGCACCCCTTCGATGGTGACGCTTGACGGCACAATGATCCCGGGTTATATGCCGCCAGCACAATTGCGCCAGAGGCTGGAATCACTGGCGGCGCCAGCAGAATAATAGAGAGTTAAAGAAACCACTACCTGACGGGTTAATTTGTCTCAATTGATACCGGTCAGCCGTTATAATGTTGTTTGCTGAAATGGGAGTGATGTTTTGACCGAATTTACCTGCCTGTTTGGTGGCCCGGCTTTTTCTGAATTTCACAGACAAAAACTGATTGACGGTTTGAGCCGGAACACGCTTCAGGAGCTATCGTTCACGGCGCAATTCATCTATTTCGTTGAAAGCCCGCAAGTGCTTTCCGCAGACAGGTTACAACAGCTTGAAGCACTGCTGCAGGCCAGCCAGACAAATCCGCTTGATCCTCAAGCCCAATCTCTCTCTCAACTGGTGGTACCACGGCTGGGAACACAATCACCCTGGTCCAGCAAGGCGACCGATATTGCACATCGATGTGGTCTGGACAAGATCAGCCGAATTGAGCGGGGAACCCTGTTTCACCTCCCGGCTGAGGCCCTGGAGCCGCAGATGCTGACAGTCATCAAGCCGCTCATTCACGATCGTATGACGCAAACAGTACTGTCTGATATTGAACAAGCGCGTGCCTTGTTTGATCATCATCCGGCCAGGCCCCTGGGTTTTGCCGACCTTTCGGAAAATGCCAAAGAGGCGCTTGAGAAGACCAACGGTGAACTCGGCCTGGCATTGTCGGCAGCCGAGATTGATTATCTGATAGCCGCTTATGAACAGTTGGGCCGCAATCCGACCGATGCGGAATTAATGATGTTCGCCCAGGCGAACTCGGAGCATTGCCGTCACAAGATATTTAATGCTGACTGGACACTGGATGGTGAGCCTCAGGAGCTTTCACTATTTGCGATGATCAGAAATACCCACGCCCAGAGTCCGGCTGGCGTGCTGTCTGCCTACCACGATAATTCTGCGGTGATCGAAGGGCGTCGTAGCGACCGCTTCTTTCCACAACCCGCTAGCGGCGAATATGCCTACCTGGATGAAGATGTAGGTATACAGATCAAGGTGGAG
>Ga0164315_10002300_pt1 | contig 14683 bp, 12 predicted proteins | sample GuaBasSedimGuay6_FD_113737 | JGI IMG/M metagenome (GOLD analysis project Ga0164315, IMG submission 113737) | Subseafloor sediment microbial communities from Guaymas Basin, Gulf of California, Mexico - Guay6, Core 4569-2, 0-3 cm | ecosystem: Environmental > Aquatic > Marine > Hydrothermal vents... | reverse complement strand
TAGATAATGCGATTAACGGCGTATTGGTGATGGCCAGTATCGTGCCGGATCCAGCTGACGCAGAGGCGCAGGAAGCAACGGAATTGCCGGATTGCGTGCCGGTAGAAAGCGAGGCACAGACAAACGATGTTGTAAAAGTTGAGGTGGAAATCACCCAACCGGGTCCTGCTGATGCTGCGGGCAATGACCAGGTGACAGATGCGGATGCAGAACCAGCACCGGCAGCGGTAGAAGTAGAAGTAGAAGTAGAAGTAGAAGTAGAAGTAGAAGTAGAGATACAAGCACAAGCAAATGTGGCTGGCGGTGATATGGCTGGTGATCAAGTGGCTGTAACAGCAGAGAACGAAGACCAGACGACTGAAGCAGAACCTGAGCAAGCTACAGAAGAAGAACCAGCACCCGTGCCTGCGGAGGAGGATTCGAACATCGAATCGACACTGGAAACCAATGCCGGGGCAGAGGGTGAAGAAGTTGCGCAAAAATCACATTTTGAATTAATTAACCAGGCACGGCATGTGTACCAGTGCGGGGATATCAGCAACTCCATTGACCTTTATCGGGAACTTGGCGAGTTATATCCCGACGACCCAAATGTATACGGTGAACTGGGCAACGTTTTCTATTCAAAAGGAGAGTGGAAACAGGCGAGCCTGGCCTATTATGAAGCAGCGCTCCGGCTTCAAAAGCGTAATCAGCAGGATCAAATCCGCTATTTATACCGTGTAATCCAGGGTTTGGATCCTGACACTGCAGAAAAATTGCGTAGCCGCTTAAGCAGCTAACCACATCAGTACCAGAGGTTGTTATGACAAAGTCAGAGAAAAGCGAGAGTGGTTCATCAGGGAAAGTGGACGGCAAGAATACCAATCAGCAAGAGGCTGTAGATAACGTCCTGGAAGCTGGTCTGGAACAAAGTCTTGAATCACTGTCCTCGACATTTGCGGCCAGTGCCAGGCGATGGGAAGCCATCGTGTATCCCTCAATGTTCGCCTTTATCCTGCTGGCGGCTTATGGGTTCTACCTGATTTACAGCCTGACCAACGATGTTTCCAGGGTGGCGGACAATATGGAAGAGATCGTCTACAACATGAATGAAATATCGGTAAATATGGAAGTCATTTCAAACAATATGGTGGTAATGACACAAACCCTGGATTCACAATCCAATTCCATGAATGAAATGACATTTCATATTCGCAATATGGACGTTTCGATGCGACAGATGCGATATGACATCTCCGTTATGAACAATAGTGTTTCACGCCCCATGCAGTTCATGAACACTTTTATGCCCTGGTGACAGTCCACGGGCATAGTCCCCGGCCCCGCGTTGGGGGGAGGGCGTTAGCTCATATGCCACTTACTACAAAAATATGTGCATCCAATTGAGCGGCAACCTGGCCATCGGAGACCAGGAATGGTGCTAACTCTACGGCAGCAGCACTGAGTAATCCCTGGCGGGCATCTTCATTCAGTTCATGGAATTCACCCACCAACCGCAGGTGGGTTTCAACAAACGATTTCACGGAAGGGAAGTGGGCAACACCGCGGCGCTCGTGACACTCATACTCGTTGATACCTGTGGTCAGGAGCAATGCATCCATGACGCCTGGTTTACAGAGCGACCAGGGTGCGGCCAGCTTGAATGCCGCGTGAGGGCCGACGAATCGCCGTACCAGTTCGATCAGAGCGGCATACGCCCGGGAATGCTCCAGTGGTGCCCAGGTACTCAACACAACGAGACCCTCTGGTTTACAAACCCTGAGCATCTCCTTGATCGCGTGCACGCGGTTGGCAATAAACATCAATGAAAACTGACAGATAACGCGGTCGAACCGGTTTTTTTCGAAAGGCATTGATCCAGCGTCACCTTGCTGCCATTCAATTCCTCGTGAATGTCGAGCGGCTGACTCCAGCATCTTTTCGCTGGCGTCCAATCCTGTGACTGTTCCCTGGAAGCCGGTTTCCAATCGCGCTGAGCGGGCCAGCGCGCCCGTGCCGCAAGCGACATCCAGCACGTCGTGGCCAAGGTCAATTTCTGCGATTTCAGCAACCCGGTTGGCCCACTGTGCAAAGATGGCCGGCACAAGGTAATCCTCATGCATTTTTACGAAGTCGTCGGTTATGTCTGGTGTGAAGTGTGTTTGTGTCATAAATCCCCCAATGATGCTTACCCCTAAGCATGGCACAAAACCAGTGTATTTCAATATAGATTGTTTTTGAAGTGATTTGAGGCATGTAGACTGAATATATGGGTAAATGACGTAAACCATGTAGGCAATTTGCTCGCATTCACTTTTATTTCTCCTCACGCTCGACGAATGTGAGTCCAGTGTCTATAGTTATAGAGTCCGTAATCCACTTCGTTGGTGTATTGGGTTCCGGGGTTTTTAAATAGGGGGAAAGGTCAGACTCAATTAATCCAAGTCAAAACCGAATCAATCCATTAAAGGGGGGAAACATGATTCAAATTCTCATTATAGATGACCAGGCGCTTGCCAGAACGGGACTGCGTCACATTCTTGATCAAAGCAATGAAATAGCCAAGGTCACGGAAGCTACTTCAGGGAAAACCGCACTCAAGCGCTGCAGACGAAATCGCCCGGACGTTATTTTACTCAGTGTGAGTTTACCCGGTGTGACGGGCTTCGAGGTTACCCGAAAACTCAAGTGCGCCCATCCCGGGGTCAGGATCATCGTGCTGGCCTCACATGCCATGCCGCCATATCCTGCACGGCTGTTGGATGCCGGGGCAAGCGGCTACCTGACCCGTGATTGTGATGCGGAAGAACTCCTTCTTGCCATTAAAACAGTAGCGGGCGGGCAGCGTTACATCGGTAGTGAAGCTGCCAAGGAGTTGGCACTGTCGATGCTTTCCAGTACTAACAGTAGTTCACCTTTTGATGACCTGTCCGCCCGTGAAATGGAAGTGATGCTGAAGATAACCGACGGCCGCCGCATACCGGACATTGCCTCATTGATGTGTTTGAGTCCAAAGACGGTATCGACCTACAAATACAGGATACTGGGCAAGCTGGGTGCACGTAGCGAGGTCGAACTTGTGCGCATGGCGATGCGCTATGGTTTGCTGGAAACCGCCTGATTTATCATATAGGCACGAGGGAAAATAGATTTAATCTGTGTGGCCAGCGTTTGCTGGCCACACCGTGTGTTGTGGCTATTCCGATGGTGGTGGCTTCAGCGTATAGATACCTTTTGAATCTTTCTCAGGTGCTGTTGCTGAAGGCGGCTTGGGCGCCGCAACCGGTTTGCTTTGAGAAGCCGTTTTCTTGCTGGCTTTCTTGCTAGCTGCTTTTTTACGGGCCGGACGTGTTGTGCTTTTGGCCGTTTCACTACCACCTTCCGCTACTTTACCGGCAGAGGCTGCTTTCTTTTTTGTTGCCTTCTTGGCTACGGCTTTTTTGGGCTTGGCTTTTTCAGTCTCAGCTTTCCCTGATTCAGCTTTCCCTGATTCAGCTTTCTTTGGCTCGGCTTTTTTAACCGGCTTTGTATCCGGCTTAATATCCGATTTAACGGGCTCGGTTTGTTTTGGTTCTGAAGCTTTTGATGCAACAGCTTTGGTCTCAGACGGCTTCGGATCTGCTGCTTTTGGCGCAGACTGTGTCGGCTTTGTAGCGTCAGGCCCGGCAGGTGGAACGTCAGTTGCTTTCGGTTTTGAAGAACCACTGGTGCTCTCAACCGGTTTTTGGGCTTTTTCCGCCACTGGCTTTTTGTCGCTGACGGGTGCTTTTTGTACACTATCGGGAGGCGCCGCTGTTTCGGCATTGGATTCACTACGTTCCGGACGCGGCTTCGAACCGCCAGTCTTATAAGGTGAACGCCTTCTGCGGCGACTGTTGCGATTGCTGCCTTCTTTTTGCTCTGGCTTCACATTTCCATCGACATCAGCACTGCTTTTTCCGGTCTGAACAGGTGCCTGGGCCGTATTGCCGTTAAGCTCTGCTTGCTTGTTATCCGCAGGTGCCTGTTTGGCCTTTGGAGCTTGACGCCGGCTCTGGGTGGGCTTCTTTTGCCCGGCCTGTTGTTTATCCTGCGTACCCTGGGCCTGCTTGGACTGGGTTTTCTTTGAGGTACGTTTTTTACTCGTGCGCTGTTGCTGCTGCTGTTTTTGTTGACCGCTGCTTTGAGCACCTTTACTACTGCGCTTCTTGCTGGTTCTGCGGTTTGACTGCTGACCGGAAGACTGTGAAGGCCGGCGTCTGTTTTGCTGGCTACTACGTTGATTACTGCGCTGACTGCTGGTCTTTTTGGTCGTCTTTTTACGCTGTACCGGCTTGCTTTTCTCTTCCTCTTCCGGGTGCGGGAAAATCATATGCGCCAACCGTGAAAGGAACCCGGGTGCTTTTTCTTCTGTGCGGGCAGGTATAGGGCGCTCGGGCAGGATGCGTTTGACGGCAGGCGCAGGAACTGCGACCGCATTGGCCTGTGAGCGCTCGTTAGCGATCACCTGTGCTTCGGGTTGATCGACACGGGAATAGCTTGGCTCCGAGGAAACATCTGATTTCCTGACCCGGAGAATCTCAAAATGTGGTGTCACCAGGTACTGATTGGCAAGCATCACGATAGGCACTTTGTGTCGTGATTCAACTTCGGCCAGTGCAGTACGTTTCTCGTTGTGGAGGAAATTGATCACCTCCGTAGGTGCCTGCACGATGAGTTGGCCAGTGTAATCCTTCATGACCTCTTCTTCGACCAGGCGAAGAATGGACAGGGCGAGGGATTCAACGCTACGGATGGTGCCATAACCCTCACAACGCGGACAGGTCTCCTGGCTGGATTCACCCAGTGACGGACGTAGCCGCTGCCGGGACATTTCCAGCAGCCCAAAACGCGAAATACGGCCAATCTGGACCCTGGCTTTATCGATTTGCATGGCACTGCGCAAACATTCTTCAACTTCGCGCTGGTGCTTGCGACTGGTCATATCAATGAAATCAATAACGATGAGACCACCGAGATCGCGCAGGCGAAGCTGGCGGGCAATTTCGTTGGCCGATTCCATGTTGGTGTTATAGGCCGTCTCTTCAATATCCGAGCCCTTGGTTGCGCGGGCCGAGTTGATGTCGATCGAGAGCAGGGCTTCGGTATGATCGAATACGACTGCGCCACCCGAAGGTAAATGCACGGTACGTGCAAATGCTGATTCAATCTGGGTTTCAATCTGGTAACGATTAAAAAGCGGAACCGGGTCAGTATACAGTTTCAGTTTGCTCAGGTTGTGCGGCATCACCTGCTGCATAAATTCCCGTGCATCGTTATAAACACTTTCATTGTCGACCAGTATTTCGCCGATATCATTTCGCAGATGATCCCGAAGTGCCCGTATAAACAGGTTACTTTCCTGGTAGATCAGGAACGGGGCAGAGCGCTTGATGGCAGCCTGTTCGATGGCAGTCCATAGCTGCAGCAGGTAATCAAGATCCCACTGCAGTTCGTCTGCATCACGCCCGACACCTGCTGTGCGTACGATGATGCCAACGTTGTCGGGGCTGGTGACTTTTTGTAATTGTTCACGCAGATGATCACGGTCATTTCCGGTGATCCGCCGCGACACGCCGCCTGCGGTGGGGTTGGTCGGCATCAATACGAGATAACGGCCTGCCAGTGATATGTAAGTTGTCAGGGCCGCGCCTTTGTTGCCGCGTTCCTCTTTCTCAACCTGGACGATGATTTCCTGGCCTTCGCGGACCACATCGCGGATGGCAACTTTGCCACCTTTCTTCGGTGCTTTCTTCTGGTAACAGCTCGGGCAGATTTCCTTGAGTGGCAGAAAGCCGTGCCGGGCGGAGCCAAACTCAACAAAACAGGCTTCCAGCGACGGCTCAACGCGTGTGATTTTCCCCTTGTAAACGTTCGATTTCTTTTGTTCCTGGGAGGGTACTTCTATATCAAGGTCAAACAGATGTTGCCCTTCAGCAACGGCAACACGCAACTCTTCTGGCTGAGTTGCGTTAATCAGCATTCTTTTCATTGTAAATTCCTCAGGCACCCCGGTACGGGGCGGCAGTGGAACCACATAACGCTTTTACGCCATGTTTCCACTCTGCTGACCCGGCGATGCCTTGCACCTTTGCCGGGGGTACCAAAAATTGTTTTAGTAGCCAGCCCCTTTCATTATGGGCCGGTTCTCAGATGCCAGATTGTCGGTCCGCCATCAAAAATTAAGTCTTGCCCGCTGCCTTAAAACCTACTGGTCAGCGGCTGAATTCGATTTATCTGCCCGTTAAACAACGTGTAAACTGTTGCTGTATCTATAGATACCGGCCCTTTTAAAGCACGGTTTAGGTGAGATAATCAGGCGGTTCCGGAGAACAATTCGGCAGGGCGAATTCATTGCCGCAACAATATAGCAGTCTTTTCATTTTCTATCAATGAGTTGGGGATCGTTAGCGATGAATAAGGTCACATCCACAGTAAATTACGTCGAAGTATCGCAGGATCGGGATGGCCAACGGCTGGATAATTTCCTTTCTGCCCGGCTCAAAGGGCTGCCCCGGTCGCTTATCTACCGCATCATCCGCACCGGCCAGGTACGCGTGAACGGCGGTCGGGCGAAACCGGCTACGCGTCTGGAAACCGGCGACATGGTACGCATTCCACCGGCGTCCGTTCGTAAGAACTAGTCCGGAGATATACCTCCGGCCGTTATGCAGTTACTGAGCCAGGCTGTTTGCTATGAGGGCCATGGGGTCATGGTTATCAACAAACCGGTCGGCATGGCCGTTCACGGTGGCAGCGGCCTTGCCTGGGGCGTAATTGATGCGGTGCGGAAGATGCGGCCAGGCATGAGTGTGGATCTCGTGCACCGCCTGGACCGCGAAACCAGTGGCTGTTTAATACTGGCGCTTGACGGCGAAGCACTGCGGGAATTGAACACCCAGATACAGAATAACCAGATTGAGAAGCGTTACCTGTGCCTGCTGGACGGGACTCTGAAGCAGGATCTGCTTGAAGTGTACGAGCCCGTCGGCAAATTTGAGCGCTCCGGACAACGTTTTATGCGGGTAGACCCGGATGGCAAACCAGCCCATACGACATTTCGTCTGCTACAAAACTATGGCCCCTGTAGTTTTGTGGAAGCACAACTCCATACCGGACGTACCCATCAAATTCGTGTACATGCCGCGCACCTGGGTATGCCACTGGCGGGTGATAAACGCTATTCACCTGCAGACCGGCAGAAGTTCTGGAAAGCACAGGGGCTCAAACGCATGTTTTTACATGCTCACCAGCTACGGTTTTACACCCGGGACGGGGAAGAGCAATTGGTTAGTTCTCCGTTGCCTGAAGAATTGAGCGGTTTGCTGGAAAAGCTGGTGTAACCCCATCACCCCGGACTTGATCCGGGGTCCCTTGAAAAACAGAACGGCAATTACCTACAAGCAAAAAGCAAATTTCGACTGGTTGCCGGTTTTGCGATATGGTCTAATTCCCACATGTATAAACCACTTTCCGCCTTCATTGGCCTGCGCTACCTGAAGGCCAAGAGACAAAACCATTTCATATCATTCATTTCCCTGACATCCATGCTGGGAATTGCGCTGGGTGTCACCACGCTGATCACGGTGATTTCGGTGATGAATGGTTTTGAAAAAGAATTGCGCGCCCGTATTCTCGGTGCGATTTCCCACGCAACCATTCAGCCGCTGGAAAAGCCGCTCGATGAATGGCGTGAGGTTATCGATCATGTCAATCAGCGTGATGATGTCATTGCTTCAGCGCCTTATATCGAAGTGGGTGCCTGGCTGCAGTCCAATGGTTCGAGTGCCGCACTGGTGCGGGGTGTCGACCCGGACTATGAAGCAACCGTGTCGGATGTTGCCATCAGCATGGTCAACGGCAAGCTGGAAGACCTGCGCAGCGGCGAATACAGCATCGTGCTTGGCATCGGCCTGGCCGTACGACTGCGGGTCGGGCTGGGCGACAAGGTGACCATCATTGCGCCCAGGCTCAAAGCCAGTCCTTTTGGCGCCAGTCCCCTGATGCGCCGTTTTACCGTTGTTGGCATGTTCGAGTTTGGTGAACATGAAAACGATACCGGGCTGGCCATGGTGCATATTGAGGATGCTGCCCGGTTACTACGTATGCCGGAAGAGTCCATCGGCGGCATCCGGCTAAAGTTGAAAGACCTGGATTCCGCCTGGTGGGTGGCGCGTGAGATTTCAGCAGAGCTCGAAGGTGCTTACCGTGTCAGGGACTGGAGCCAGGAGCGCGGCAACCTGTTCCAGGCTGTGGCCACTGAAAAGAAAGTCATGTGGGTCATCCTGTCGCTGATTATCGCGGTGGCTGCGTTTAATATTATTTCCATGCTGGTGATGGTGGTGACGGATAAACAATCCGATATCGCCATACTCAAAACCATGGGGGCCCACGCGGGTACCATCATGCGGGTTTTCGTGGTCCAGGGCAGCCTGATCGGCATCATTGGCACAATTTTGGGTGTAATTGGTGGTATTTTGCTGGCCCAGAACATCGGCGCCCTGATGCCGGTGCTTGAACGTATTTTTGGCTTTTCCCTGTTTCCGGCAGATATTTATTACATCAGCGAGTTGCCGACCGACCTGCGTCGTTCAGACGTGATTGGTTTTGCAACGATGTCACTGGTCATGTCACTCCTGTCAACCCTTTATCCGGCGTGGCGTGCGTCGAAGACCGACCCGGCGGAGGCTTTGCGTTATGAATGAGCAGGGCAACATGGTGATCGAGGCGAAGGGGATCAGCAGGGGGTTCCGGCAGGGCCCGAAAAGGGTGCAGGTACTCGATAATGTCAGCTTGCAGGTGCCCGCGGGCACATCGATGGCCATTGTGGGCGCATCGGGCGCGGGTAAAAGCACTCTGTTGCATATTTTGGGTGGGCTGGATAAACCGGATGAAGGGGATGTTTTCGTTGACGGGCAGTCAATGTGGCAAATGAAGGAACGTGAACGCAGCGACCTGCGCAACGCCCGTATGGGTTTTATCTACCAGTTCCATCATTTGCTACCGGAATTCACGGCTCTTGAAAACGTAGCCATGCCTTTGTTGATTCGTGGTGAATCCACGACAGAAGCAGCGAAAAGGGCAGCTGCCCTGTTAGAAAAAGTGGGGCTGGGCCAACGCCTTGATCATAAACCCGGCGAGTTGTCAGGCGGCGAACGGCAGCGTGCTGCAGTGGCGCGGGCACTGGTGGGCAATCCTGGTTGTATTTTGGGAGATGAACCCACCGGCAACCTGGATGAGCGCATCGCCAACCAGGTATTTGACCAGTTACTCGAACTCAATACCGAGTTGAACACCAGCCTGATACTGGTTACGCATGATATGAAGCTTGCCGCCAGGATGAATCAGCGGTTCGAATTGCATATGGGGGGCTTGAAACCTTTTTAGGTTCATAAATTGTTAGCGCTCCTTGCAGGAGCACAAGGGGGGATCATTGAAATTCTGGGCCCTGCTCATCATAGGAGCGGTTGCGCCATTCCTGTTTGTATCTACGCTGCCTTCAACCGTCGCGTTTATACTTCTTATACTGGTTTCAGTCGTAGCTTTAAGACCGGGTACCAGACCCGCTTTAAGGCTGCTCTGCCTGGCACCGGCTTTCTTTTTGATCACCACGTTGCTGATCAATAACCGGCTCGGGCAACGTTTACCACTCTCAGAAAATAAGTCCATCCATGTAATCAGCGGTGTCGTGGGCAGCCTGCCGGATACCAGGGACGATGTAACACGCTTTTTATTTCTGCCCGATGATGTGTCAAAACCAATCCCGCCAAAAATACGTGTGTACTGGTACAAGGACAGGGCAGGGGGCAAAGATACAAGCGTTCCGGAAATCCATGCCGGTGAGCGCTGGCAACTGCAGTTGGAGTTACGCTCCCCCAGGGGCCGGGTCAACTTCCACGGTGTTGATACGGAACGTTGGTACTTTACCCAGGGCATTGGTGCCCGGGCTAATGTGCAAGCCGGGGAAAATGTCCTTCTTGCGGGTCCGGGCAGGTTTGATCTACAGCACTGGCGGGAAGTTGTGTTGGATAAGCTCACCGAACACGCAGGTGAAGTTCCTGCGTTTCGAGTGCTGGTAGCACTGGCCACCGCTGATCGCAGGGGCATGATGCCTCATGACAAAGAGGTTTTATCGGCCACGGGGACAGGTCATTTGCTGGCTATCTCCGGATTGCACATCGGCCTGGCAGCGGCCATGGGTTTTTACCTGGGCAGATTGGGAATACTGCTGCTTTCGGTTGGTTTTAAACAGAGGTATGCCATTGTCCTGCCATGGTTGACAGCGTGGTTGGCCGCCCTGGCTTATTCCGGCTTGTCGGGCTTTGGGGTTTCCACTCAGCGAGCCCTGGTCATGCTGACAGTTGCCACGGTGGTAATGTTAAGCAGGCGAAACGTTCACCCCATTTTAGCCTGGCTGATCGCCATGGCCCTGGTACTGATGGCAGACCCTTTTGCACCATTACGTGCGGGATTCTGGTTTTCGTTTGTCGCCGTGGCCGTGTTGATGATGATTTTTGTACCACGGCAAGGGCAGATGCCGGTCTGGCAAAAAATGCTATATGCACAGCTTGCTATCTCGCTGGTGATGGCGCCGTTGGGCATGTACTGGTTTCAACAAGCCAGCTTGCCAGGCTTGCTGGCTAACCTGTTTGCCATCCCGGTGGTCAGCATGCTGATAGTGCCCCTGGTATTGGCGGCCTTGCTGGTATTGTGGTTGCCAGGCCCATTGGCAGGATGGCTGCTGACAATGGCTGGTTACGCCGCGCACTGGTTATTTCTGATGCTGGATTACCTGTCTGCTTTCCAGCCTCTCGTCTTTGCCTCAACGCGTGTTCCCGGTCTCGCCGCTACGCTACTCGCCATGTTGGGCGCCGCGATTGTGTTGTTGCCGAGAGGGCTCCCAGGCCGATATGCAGGTCTGTTATTGATGCTTCCCATGATGCTTCCTGGCGGCAACTCCCTTGACAGGGGAGAGACCCGGATCGATTTTCTGGATATCGGGCAGGGGCTTGCAGTTATGCTGACTGCGCATAATTACCTGATGGTCTACGACACCGGTCCGGGCAACGGCCTTGCCGGGGATGCCGGATGGGACCTGGTTGCCGGGACAATACAGCCAATGATAAAGGCTGCCGGCAGGACGCCGGACCTGATCGTTGCCAGTAATGCAGATCTTGATCATGCCGGTGGCTTGCAGCGATTACAGCTTGAATATCCGGATTCCAGCTACCTTGCCAGCCTGCCCCAAAGCCGTGCCGGAATCCGTGCCTGTCGTGCACCTGAGGCATGGGAGGCTGGCGGTCTGGAATTCAGAATTTTGCACCCCTCAACAGGATTGCCTTATCTCGGCAATGACAGTTCCTGTGTCATCAGTGTGAACGGCCCGGGTTTAAGCCTGTTGCTGAGCGGTGATATTGGCCGGATTGTAGAGCAACGACTGGTTCACAACGGGCTTAAGCAGCATGCCATCCTGACCGCGCCTCACCATGGCAGCTCAACCTCTTCCTCCCAGGTTTTAATCGATACCCTCAAGCCGTCGCTGGTATTGATTTCTGCAGGCAGTAATAACCGCTTCGGTTTTCCGCGTGCGGATGTGATCGGGAGGTATGCAAAAGCAGGTATTCCCACAATGAACACCGCGGACTGTGGTGGTATCAGAATCAGAACCAGTGAAATCAACGGTATCGAGGTGGAATCCGCCCGGATTAGCCGGAAAGCTATTTGGCGGTGGCCGACGGATGCAGATTGTTCGGTTGACTGGTATTATCCCGCACAGCATTAATCAAAGGAGTGAAACCGCGTGCTGGAAATTATTCTTGCCGGTGGCTGGCTGATGGTACCGATCCTGCTGTGCTCTACCCTGGCGGTGGCAATCATCATCGAAAGGTTCTGGACACTACGCAGAAGCAAAGTAACACCGGAAGGACTGGGCGCCATGGTTGAAGACTGGGCATCCAGGCATGAACTGGACCAGCGTCATTTGCAGCAACTGCGGAGCGGATCACCTCTGGGCCGCATTCTCGCAGCGGCTTTTGAGAATCGGAAACGCTCAAGGGAAGTTATTAAAGAAGCGGTTGAGGATACCGGTCGTCATGTTGTTCATGACCTTGAAAGGTTTCTGAACACCCTCGGCACCATTGCCGGCATCTCTCCGTTACTGGGTTTACTGGGCACTGTCATCGGCATGATCAAGGTGTTTTCCGTCATCATGGTCAGCGGCGTTGGTGATGCGAACGTGCTGGCGGGCGGTATTTCCCAGGCATTGATCACCACGGCTGCAGGACTGACTGTTGCGATACCCAGCTTCTTCTTTTACCGTTTTTTCCGCGGCATGGTGTCCGAATACGTTGTTTCGATGGAAGAAAAAGCAATCAGCCTTATTGATTGTATTGAACGTGGCGTCGCCAGACCAGGCACCCAGGGCTCTGTCGGAGGCTAGCTCATGCAACTGAGATCATCCACCCTCGAAGATCCTGAGATGAGCCTCACCGGCCTGATCGATGTGGTCTTCCTTTTATTGCTGTTTTTCATGGTCAGTACGACCTTCGAGCACCAGGCCGTATTGAAAGTTGATCTGCCTGAAGCAAAGAATGTCAGCGCACCTGAAGACCAACCCAACAGTTTTGAACTGGTGATCGATCAAAGCGGCCAGTTTTACCTCAATGACCGGCAACTGATCGATGCAAAACCGGCCACATTGCGAGCTGCATTTATTGAAGCAGCGGGCGAGGACCGTGATATTCCGGTGATATTGAGAGCAGACGCCGAGACCCCGCATCATTTTGTTGTCACGGCCATGGATATCACAGCACAGCTTGGCTTTACACGCCTGTCTATTGCGACTGAACGGATCACGGATTAACAATGGCTGACAAGGCCGCTTACACCCCGGGCGTCGTTTATAAACGCCTGTGGGGCTACACCAGAAAATACTGGGTAATGTTTACCATCGGTATTTTGGGCGTCAGCCTTGATGCGGCCATGCAGGCGGTATTCATCCGTTTTGTTGAACCCCTGATTGATCGCGTGTTTGTAGCCAAGGATGCGGAATACGGTACGTGGCTTGCTGTCGGCATACTGGTCGTGGTTCTGCTACGCATTCTCGGTCATTTCTCCGGCGCTTACGGCATGGAATGGACCGGCAGGCGCGTTGTTGCCGACCTGCGCAGAGAGTTGTTTTCCAGTTATCTGCACTTGCCAGCAACCTTCTATGATCGCAATTCTGCCGGCCAGCTGATTTCAAAGCTCGCCTATAACAGCGAGCAGGTTTCCCATGCCGCAACCAAGGCCGTGACCTCCGCATTTCGTGACATCATGTTGCTGATCTACCTGGTTATCGTCATGCTCAGCATCAATGCCCGCCTGACCGCAGTGTTGTTGATGCTGGTGCCGGTGGTCGCCCTGGTAGTGACCACGATCAGCCGCAAGTTCCGCAAGATCAGCCGCAATATCCAGGATTCAATGGGAGACGTTGCCCATGTAACAGAAGAGGCGGTTGTAGGCCAACGCGTGGTGAAAGTGTTTCTTGGCCAGGAGACTGAAGAGAAGCGCTTTGAGCGTGTTAACGAGCGAACCCGCCGACTGCATATGCGTATGGTTGCGACTCATATGCTCAGCTCTTCCATGGTGCAACTGGCAGCCGGTCTCGCGATGGTCACCCTGATGCTGATCGCAACCCGTCCATCCATGTTGGATCAGATTACAGCGGGTATATTTACCTCCATATTTTTTGCCATGGTTGCCACCATTCCGCCTCTCAAGCGATTGACGACAGTGCAGGCACAGATGCAAAAAGGCATCGCTGCAGCAGAAAGTATTTTTGTCGTCATTGACGCCGACACGGAAGAGGATAGCGGCACTTACACCGTGGATCGCGCCCGGGGCGAGCTCGAATTCCGGAATGTCACTTTTCAATATGACAATAGTCACCGGCCCGTACTGGAAAACATCAGTCTGAACTTTCCCGCCGGGAGTGTGACTGCGCTGGTAGGACACAGCGGTAGCGGCAAAACCACACTGGCGGGATTGCTGCCACGTTTTTATACCCATAACGAAGGCCAAATCCTGCTTGATGGACACGAGTTGGCGCAATACCAACTCGACAACCTGCGTCAGCAGATCGCACTGGTGAGCCAGGACGTGGTGTTATTTAACGACACCATTGCCGGCAATATCGCCTATGGTGCGATGGCAGGAACCGACCGTGAAGCCATCATTCGTGCCGCCAAAGCCGCGCACGCAATGGAGTTCATCGAAAAACTACCCGAAGGCCTGGATACCCGTCTGGGTGAGAGTGGTACGCTGTTATCCGGCGGCCAGCGCCAGCGCCTGGCAATTGCCAGGGCTTTGCTGAAAGATGCGCCGGTTCTGATCCTCGACGAGGCAACATCTGCACTGGATTCGGAGTCGGAACGGGCTATCCAGGATGCTCTGAAAGAAGTCATGAAGGATCGCACCACCCTGGTTATCGCCCATCGACTGTCCACCATCGAGGATGCAGACCAGGTCATCGTGTTGCGTGAAGGCAAGGTGGTAGAGCAGGGCACACACGATGAATTGCTTGCAAACGGAAAGGTCTATGCCGGTTTGTATCAAACCCAGTTCGGGGATCAGGAATAATTGCCCATCATGCGTGCAGGCTTAGAAAACTGGCTTGTTGGGCACTGGTATAGCTCGCATCAGC
>Ga0164315_10002299_pt1 | contig 14684 bp, 12 predicted proteins | sample GuaBasSedimGuay6_FD_113737 | JGI IMG/M metagenome (GOLD analysis project Ga0164315, IMG submission 113737) | Subseafloor sediment microbial communities from Guaymas Basin, Gulf of California, Mexico - Guay6, Core 4569-2, 0-3 cm | ecosystem: Environmental > Aquatic > Marine > Hydrothermal vents... | reverse complement strand
TTCAGTTTTAAGGTAATGGATGTAGATCAAAGAAGGATTAAAAAAATTGAAGTTACAATTAACGACTAAACTAAAAATGAAAAAATTACTTTTTATATTGGTTTTTGCGTTCGTGCTAAATGCCTGTGATCAAAATTACAGCCCAAAACCCAGGGGTTATTTCAGAATTGATTTACCGGAGAAATCCTATGTTAAATTTGACACAACTTTCCCATATAGTTTTGAATACCCAAATTATGCAAATATCAAGAAAGACCCCCACTCACCACACGAAAAGTATTGGATAAATCTTGAGATCCCTAATTTTAATGCTACCGTACATTTCAGTTACAAAACTGTAAATGGTAATCTGGTTGATTATCTTGAAGATTCTCACACACTTGTTACTAAACATATTCCAAAGGCAGATGCAATTTATGATAGTCTTATTGTTGATCCAGAACGTAATGTTTTTGGGTTAACATATCAAATTACTGGGAGTACAGTTGCTTCTCCTTACCAGTTTTTTCTTACCGATAGCAGTTCCCATTTTTTAAGGGGAGCTCTTTATTTCAACACTATTCCAAATAACGATTCATTGCAACCAGTTATCGACTTTGTGATTTCAGATATTGAGCACCTTATTAATTCACTTGAATGGAAAGATTAATATGAGGCAACCACAGCTTAATCTAAACTGTCTTTAAATTTTAAACTATTCTTCGCATTATATTTTAATCATATGAGAAAATTTACTTTTACCTTAATTATTTTATTTTCTGTTATTTATAGTTTATCTGCTCAGAATAATTACTCAAAAGTGAGAATTTTTCTAAATGAAACAGGACTAAAACAGATTTCAAAACTTGGTATTGACGTAACCGAGGGCGAATACAAAAAGGGTGCATTTTTCACCACTGACCTTTCCAATACACAAATAGAAAAATTAATAGATGCTGAAATTCAATATGAGGTTCTCATTCAGGATGTTATTAGTTTCTATTCTGAAAGAGCCGCCAATGAAATGCCCTCATCTATTTCAAGGGATTTGAATGATGATGAATGGCCTGTTCCTCAAAACTGGGAATATGGCTCCATGGGTGGTTTTTACACTCTCGATGAAGTAATGTCGGAATTAGATGATATGGCTGCTATGTATCCCAACCTGATCTCACCAAGATACATAATTTCAGAAGATACTGTTACTCTGGAAAATAGGTACATTTATTGGGTAAGACTTTCTGACAATCCTGAAGTTAATGAAGATGAGCCTGAGATATTGTACACAGGTGTTCATCATGCCAGAGAGCCAATGAGTGTTCAACAGATGATATTTTATATGTGGCATTTACTTGAAAACTATGCAATTGATCCTGACATTCAACTTTTAGTTGATAATACAGAAATGTATTTTGTTCCTGTTGTTAATCCTGATGGTTATCATTGGAACGAGGTTACTTACCCAAATGGCGGAGGCATGTGGAGAAAAAACAGACGTGACAATGGTGATGGCTCACATGGCGTTGATCCAAACCGAAACTACGGTCATATGTGGGGTTATGATAATAGTGGTTCCTCACCTTATCCAGCAGATGAAACTTACCGTGGACCATCTGCATTTTCTGAACCCGAAACAAAAAACATTAGAGATTTTACTGTTTCTCATGAATTTAAAATTGCTCTTAACTATCATTCATATTCTAACCTTTTGCTTTATCCATGGGGCTGGACTTCAGATTTATCTCCTGATGATGACCTTTTTTATGCCTTTGGAATGTTAATGACAGAGGAAAATGGCTACACGGTTGGGCCAGCAGCCACAACAATTTATTCTGTTAACGGCGATTCCAACGACTGGATGTATGGCGAGCAGGAAACAAAGGAAAAAGTTTTTGCATATGTACCGGAGGTTGGTAATAATAATGATGGCTTTTGGCCTTCAACAGCAAGAATAATTCCGCTATGTCAGGAGAATATGCTACAAAATATTACTGCTGCCCAACTTGTTGGAAAATATGCTAATGTTGAAGAGTCAACACCTCTTATTACAGGTGACCTTGAAGGACAAATAATTTATGATATTACACGTCTTGGTTTGACTGATGCTGAAGAGTTTACAGTTTCTCTTACACCTCTTGATGATGTAATAATTAGCACAGGTGATGATGATTCTTTTATGAATATGGACCTTATGCAAATGGAAACTGATTCCATTTCATTTTCACTGGATGCCAGTATCGAAAATGGAACTGAATTCAGATTTTTATTAAGTGTTGATAATGGTATGTTTTCTGTTAGCGACACTGTCACGAAAATTTTTGGTTCTACTGTTGTCATTTTTAATGATGATGCAGAAGATCTTGAAATGTGGACTTCTACAAAATGGGATGTCACAAATGAAGATTATTATTCTCCTTCAAATTCCATTACCGATTCGAAATTTAATAATTATCAGGGTGACCAGAATAATGCAATAACAATGGACACAACCATCGATTTAACTGATGTGAGCATGGCATTTTTAAACTTCTGGGGTAAATGGGAAATTGAACCGGCCTGGGATTATGTTCAGGTATTAATACAAAAAGACGGAGAATCAGACTGGACAGCACTATCAGGTAAATACACTAAAACAGGTGGTAATAATTATCTAAATAGTGACGAACCTTATTATGATGGATTTACTGACTGGGTTAACGAAAATATTGACATTAGTGATTTTGCAGGAGGAAAAGTAAGTTTCAGATTTATTTTAGTTACCGATTCTTATGAGGAGGAAGATGGCTTTTACTTTGATGATTTCATAGTTTCCGTTATTTCAACAGCCACTTTCATTAATAACAACTCCATAGGTGATATTTTTGTTTCTAATGCTTATCCTAATCCTACTAACGATAAATTTACGATTAGTTTCAGTTCAGATTTAAGAAATGAAGGAGGAAACTTACAATTATTCAACTCCTTTGGCAGTCTCGTTATGAATCAGTCATTTACTGATAACAAAGGGAGCATTATTATGGATGTTAGTAATTTACCAGATGGTATTTACTACTACAGTTTAAGTATTCAAGGCAAGAGTTCTGAGGTTAAGAAGCTTATAAAAATTAGTAGATAGAGTCTGTTGTTAGATTAAAAGTGCTGATTACGAATCTGCTACTTTGTGCTACTTTTCAGATTTGAACTCTCAAAGCATTCGGACAACTGATCAAGTATCAATAAGAACACAAACAAAAAGCCCCATCTACAAACTGTAAATGGGGCTTTTTGAAAATTATGTTTTTACTAACGTATTACTAACTTCTTTGTTTGGAAAATTTCATTATTCACAACTACTGAGTAGAAATAAATACCGGCAGTAAGATCTGAAACGTCCATACTAAGTCTGTTTCCATCTTGATCCATTTCAACTTCTTTAACCACAGAACCTAATAAGTTAACAATTTTAATAGAGGCAGCATCAACTCTCACGTCGAAACTGTAATCCATATTAATTGTATTAAAAGCAGGATTTGGATAAGCATTTGAAATGTTTATGTGATTTGCTATATTTTCATCAATAGCGGTTGGTGAACTCCAATATTTAACAACAACATCAACATGTTCTTCGGGATTTGCAAAATTAAAGAAACTGTATTTCACAATTGAGGTACCATATGCACCAAAATAATCATAATACTCTGCTTTGAGCCCACCTGCTTCATTTGACGTTGACCCAGCAGGCAATACAAGATAATTCGTTTCTGGTGTTGTATCCATAAATGGACTATAGCACTGATCCGCAAAACACATTAAATTTGAAGTACCATCCAAAATATCAATATTCACTCTGGCTAATCTTATATTCATAATATTGCCTGTATTATTGGTTACCAATGCATGAAATTGAATTATACTTGTTGAATCAGGGTGTGCAAAAACAGAAACTGTGTCAGGTATAACTTCACCTTCCAATGTTGTTAAAGTAAGTGATTGAGCACTTACATATGTAGTTGAAAGAAGTGCGGCTATAAAAAAGATAAGTAGTTTTTTCATCATAAAGATTTTTTTCGTTTTACTTAATTAATCAAATTTCGTACCAAATTTGATTCGCAAAATTAATATTTTTTATCAAACATTATCCAAAAAAACATTAATCACAACAATACAGACATTTTGAATCGTTTGATGGTTGCCTGAGGGGATTCCAAAATTTGCCTTTTAACAATAATTTACATATTGTCTTCGCCTCTTAACCTTTTATATTCTCTATCTCATAAAGAAAACATATTTCCCAACACAGGAAACCATTTGAATGTTAATGTTGTCTTAAATCATTGAATGCAACAAACTATAAGGCAAACAATTAGTATTTTAGCTGCCTTAAAATAATTTAATTAATAAAAAATACACGGATGAAAACAAAATTTACACTCTTACTTTTTAGTATTTCACTTTTTATTGCATCGGCCTTTGGTCAGTCACAACGCATAGTATTAGCAGAAGAATTTACCAGTACAACTTGTGGACCATGTGCTTCTCAAAATCCTGCCTACGATGTTTTATTACAAAACAACCTCGATAAGGTAGTGTCAATAAAATATCATATGAGTTGGCCATCACCTGGTAACGATCCGTTTTATTTAGATAATGAATCTGAAAACAACAATCGTAGGGGATATTATGGAATTAACTCTGTACCACATGTCCAGATGGATGGTGGTTGGTGGAATGGACAGCCTGCTCAGGTAAGTCAGTCACGTATTAATACAGCATATGCTATTCCTGCGCAATTTGATATGCAAGTTCAAACTGAACTTTCAGCCGGCGAAGACACAATTTTTGTTACTACTCTTATTAAAGCAACTGATGCGATTACAACTAACTTAGTTGTACATAATGTAGTAACTGAAAGATTCCTTCATTTCAACTCACCTTTTCCTAATGGTGAAAGAGATTTTTACAACGTAATGAAGAAAATGCTTCCATCAGCTTCAGGAACAGCACTAGATGCACCTATGAATGATGGAGATTATGTAATAATGCAAAACTTCTGGGTTCTGGATTACATTTATGATATTGACGAACTTGAGGTTGTTAGTTTTGTCCAAAATAATTTAAATAAAGATGTTGCTCAGGCGGCTTTAAGCACTGAAGACGCATTAGTTCCAGTTTACTCACTTGATGCTGAAGTTCTTAGTGTTAAGAATGTAACTACAACTAACTGTTTTGGTTCATTTACACCAACTGTTACAATAAGAAATAATGGACAAGTTGACCTAACCTCAATGACTATCCAGTATTCAGTAAATGGTGGAGATATTCAAACTGCTGAGTGGGCTGGAAACCTTGGCTTCCTTGGAACAGCAGAGATTGGACTTGATGAAATTAGTTTTGAGGTTTTAGAATTAAACAATCTAGAAATTGTTGGAATTAATCCTAATGGAGCGACTGACGATTATGAAAATAACAACACCTTAAATTACACTTTTGATCAGGCCCCAAATTTAAGTGGTGCTGTTAATCTATTTATGATTTTTGATGATCATCCGGAAGAAACTACCTGGGAACTGATAAATTCATCAGGTGATCTAATTCAGGAAGGTGGTCCATACAACACTCCTGGTGCTATGAAGATTGAGCCTCTTGATGTTTCAACTATGGATTGCTACGAGTTAATAATGTATGATGCAGGTGGAAATGGAATGTGCTGTAATAGTGGCGATGGCTATTATGCAGTAATTTATGGAAATAATCAAACGGCTTTTCAAGGCAATAGTTTTGGCGATATTGATCATAATCAATTCTTTTTCGACCCTGTCGGAATAGACGAGAATATTGTTTTTGATGAGATGAATATTTTCCCAAATCCAGTTACAGATAATTTAAATATCAGTTTTAATCTAATTGAAACTTCGGATGTAAGTATCCATGTTTATGATTTACTTGGTAAAGTTGTTTTTGAGACTTATGAAGGCATTAATCATAGCGGACTTAAAGAATACAACATCGGTCTAGGAGATCTTAATTCTGGCTTCTATCTTTTAAAACTTAATGTTGGAGAAGATAGTTTTGTAAAGAAAATCTCAGTAAGATAAAGTATTAAAAGAATTAATTATCCCTTCTAAGTGCTCTAGAATATTTGCATTTAGGAGGGATTTTTGTTTCTACGTTTTTGAATAGCGACACAAAGTAGTAAAGGGAAATCTATGTTTTAAAACCTAAATTAAATAAACAAGAACATCCCAAGCATAAATACCGATCCAAGCAGGAATCCTAAATAAACTTGCATTGGGGAATGAGCCTTAAGTTTAAGACGGGCAAATCCTGTAAGTCCTGCCACAAGAATAATTAGAAAAATTATGTAAATAATATCCTGATGAAAACTCATGGCAAGCCCTGTGAATGTTCCAAAAAGTCCTCCAAGAGCCACCATATGCACACTAATTTTTGTAACATAGTTGATTAATAGACTTAGCAAAACAAGAATTGTAGCACCAAGCATAAACAAATTAAAAATGGTGGATTGCGGAGCCTCTCTAAGAAAATAAAAAGTGGCAAAGAAAAATCCTGAAACAATAAACAATGGTAAAGTTCTTTCTCTACTGTTTTCCATCTGAAGACTGTTGATCATGTCTGCCTTTAGCAAAATAAATATCATAACCGAGGGCAATATGAATGTGGTAATAAATACAAACCCAAGTATCAAATATTTGTATTGGGAAGGTAGCACAAGTACAAAATAAAAATTTGTACTAAAAAGTAACAACAGTGCATAAGTAGGAAGCAAAAGTGGATGAAATAAAGCAGAAATTATCCTTGCAAGTTGTCTCTCCATTAAATAAAATATTAAAGTTCCTTTCTTAGTCTGGCAACAGGAATACTCAACTGTTCACGATATTTGGCAACTGTTCTCCTGGCAATATTGTATTCCTTTTCCTTTAATAGTTTAGTCAGATATTCATCGGTAAAAGGTTTCCTTTTGTCTTCAGATTCAATAATATCTTTAAGGATGGTCTTTATTTCTCTGGTTGACACTTCTTCACCATCATCTTTTTGCATACTCTCGCTAAAGAAACTCTTTAAAAGAAAAGTACCGAATGGTGTTTGAACGTATTTACTGTTGGCCACTCTGGAAATTGTTGAAATATCGAGGTTGACTATTTCCGCAATGTCTTTTAATATCATAGGCCTTAAATCCGAATCATCACCACTCATGAAATATTTGTATTGATAATCCATTATCGCATTCATTGTATTGTAAAGCGTATTTTGCCTTTGTCTTATGGCATCAATAAACCATTTTGCAGAGTCCACTTTATTTTTAATAAATGTGTAGGCTTCTCTTTGCTTTTTAGTTTTCTTTTGCTTGTTCAAATCATTTATCATTCCAGCATATGTTCCACTAACTCTAAGGTCAGGAGTATTCCATGAATTAAGCATTAATTCAAGCCCTCCATCATTATTTGTTATTGAAAAGTCGGGAATAATGTAATGGTTTGTTTTATCAGATTCGCTTAAAGAGTTACCAGGCTTAGGATTTAACTTTAGAATTTCATCCATAGCCGCCTTAAGTTGTTCCTCACTGATTTCGCCCCTGCGCATTATTTTCTTGTAATGCTTTTTTGTGAATTCGTTAAAGAAACGCTTGATGATCTTAATTGCAAGATCAATGTCTTCTGATGGATTTTCATGAGAAATTCTTCTGAGTTGTATTAAAAGACAATCCTGAAGGTTTCGTGCACCTACTCCTGATGGATCAAATTCCTGAATAACATCAAGTACTTCAGTAACCGTTTGTTTATCGGTAATTAAATTTTGAGTAAAAGCTAAATCATCAACTATGGCATCTGTCGATCTTTGCAAATAACCTGAGTCGTCGATATTTCCAATTATATATTGTCCAATATTATTTCGCTTTTCATCAAGAATTCGCAGACCTAGTTGTTCCTTCAATAAATCATGAAAACTAAATCCAGATGAAAAAGGAATCTCTTTATGCTTGTCGTCAGGGCTGTAATTGTTTGCATTGAGTTTGTAGTATGGTACATCTTCATCCTGTATGTAATCGTTCAGGTCAAACTCTTCTTCTTTGTTAACAAACTCATCATCAGAATATTCATCAGAATCATAATCAGAATCATCCAAGTCATCATCATTAGAATCATTCTCATCGGCACCTTCGGTTTCCAATGCAGGATTTTCCTCAATTTCTTGTTTAATACGTTGCTCAATACCTACAGTGGGAATCTGTAAAAGTTTCATCAGCAATATCTGCTGAGGAGATAACTTAATAGATAACTTTTGTTGGAGCCGCTGTGAAAGCATTTTACCAATTGTTGATTTGTTATTACTAAAAACAAATGTAATAACAATTTTTAATTGGCATGATTTTAGTTATCAAAATTTTGAAACAAAAAATTAACAATTATTAAGAATGCTAAAATCCTTTAAAGACGAGCGTTTGCAGGCTTGTTAAGTAAGATATGATATTAGATAGTAACGAAAAATACTAAAACTCAAGATTCATTGGTGTACGTGGGAAAGGAATTACATCTCTGATATTTCCCATTCCGGTAATGAACAGTATTAGTCTTTCAAAACCAAGTCCGAAACCTGCATGAGGAACCGTACCAAATTTACGAGTTTCTAAAAACCACCACATCGACTCTTCAGGAATATCCATTTCTTCCATTCGTTTTGAAAGTTTGGCATAATCCTCTTCACGTTGAGAGCCACCAATAATTTCTCCTATTTGTGGAAAAAGTACATCCATAGCTCTTACAGTTTTACCATCGTCGTTTTGCTTCATGTAAAATGCCTTAATATCTTTCGGATAGTCAGTAAGTATTACAGGCTTTTTAAAATGCTTTTCTACCAGAAATCTCTCGTGCTCTGATTGTAGGTCAGCACCCCAGCCTTCAATTATAAATTCAAAGCGCTTCTTTTTGTTGGGCTTTGAGTTTCTTAGAATATTGATGGCCTCTGTGTATGTAATTCTTTCAAAAGGACTTTCAAGAACAAACTTGAGTTTTTCAATCAACTCCATCGAACGTTCATCTGCCTTTTTATTCTTCTCTTCTTCAAAAAGTCTCTTACTAAGAAAACTTAAATCATCCATACAATTATCAAGAGCATACTGAATCACATATTTAAGCATGTCCTCAGCAAGGTCCATATCATCATTAATGTCCGAAAATGCAACCTCGGGTTCAATCATCCAAAACTCTGCCAAATGACGAGTAGTATTTGAATTCTCTGCTCTAAAAGTTGGTCCGAATGTGTAAACTTTTGAAAGAGCAAGAGCAGCAAGTTCTGCTTCAAGTTGTCCCGAGACCGTTAAGTTCGTAGCCTTACCAAAAAAATCTTCTTTAAAATTTATTTCACCATCTTCTGTTTTAGGTAAATTTTTCAAATCCATGGTTGTAACCTGAAACATTTCGCCTGCACCTTCGGCATCAGAGCCTGTAAGAATAGGTGAGTGAATATTGTAAAAACCTCTGTCGTTAAAGAATTTATGAATAGCAAAAATCATTGAATGCCTTATGCGCGCAACGGCGGAGAAAGTATTAGTTCGGAAACGAAGATGTGCTTTCTCACGAAGAAATTCCAATGAATGCTTTTTGGGCTGTAATGGAAACTCATCAGGATTTGCTGTTCCAAGAATCTCAATTTTCTTTGCTTGGACTTCAACTGCCTGTCCACTACCTCCTGATTCAACCAATACACCATCTACAGAAAGTGAGGCTCCTGTGTTAACTTTCTCTAATAAAGCTACATTTTCCTCGTTCATGTCAACAACAATTTGAACATTATTTATTGTTGAACCATCGTTAAGAGCAATAAAAGCAACATTTTTGCTGCCTCTTTTTGTTCTTACCCATCCTTTCACATTCAGTTCTGCACCATAATCAGTGCGTTTCAGTAAGTCTTTAATTTCAGTTCTTTTCACTTTTTACGTTTTTGGAATTCTTTGCAAAAAAACTAAAAAATAACGAATTAGAACATTATAATTTGTCAAATTTTTTAAACCTTCTGGCTTCACGCTCCAGAAGTGATATAAATTTGTGAGGTATTGGAATTTTTAAGTCTATTTTAGTTTCACTAATAGGATGATTGAAACATATTTCTGTAGCACTTAATAAAAGGCCTTTCCCTTTTAGTAAAGGAAAATTAGAATTGTAAAAGTTGTCACCTACAATAGGGTTGCCAATTCCTGCCATATGCCTACGAAGTTGATGAGTACGTCCTGTTTGTGGAAACAAGTTAAGTAGACTTAGGTGTCCTGCTTTAAGAGAAGAAATAGTTTTCAGGTTCTTGTAAATTGTTAACGCATGTTTACCATCAAGATCATTTTCAACCTTCCCCTCTTTCGCAGTTTTTCCATTAACTATTGCAACATAAGTTTTTTGTATTGTTTTTTCTTCAAACTGTCTTCCCAGATGAACTGCTGCATTATGTGTTTTAGCACACACTAATAGTCCGGATGTGGGATAATCAAGGCGGTGAACTGGAACTGGCCTTGAAAGCGCATCTTTTTGCTCCGATGATTTTAGGTTAAAGGCCAAAGCATTTTGTATTGTCTTGAATTTATTACCACTTACTTCAATTCCCGCAGGTTTATTAATTACGGCAATTTCATCATCCTCGTAAACAATTTCAAGTTTCATTTCAAAAACTTTGTGCTGTACTGGCATTCCAGAATGAAGTTCAATTTTCTGATCAGCAACCAGCCAAAGTCCACCAAAACTCTCTTCACCATCAACTTTCACAAAGCCTCTCTTAATAAGTTTCTTAATACCCGCTCTTGTTCTGATAGTTTCAAAATTTTGCAGACAGTAATCAAGGAGCCTTATTGGAACATTGTCCTGAGAAACATTATGGTTTTCAATAATCATCATTGCTTTTGCAAAATTAGGAAAAGAATCAAGAATTTGGAGTCAGGATACAAGATGTCACTTAGTCACTAGTCATTGGTAATTAGTCATTGGTAATTGATAGTTATTAGTTATTTGTGTTTGATTAATTGGAAGCACGATTCAAATAGACCTATTCCTTTATTTCGGGGCATGCAAGTGTTATCATTTGTTTTATTAATAATTAATAATCAATTATCTAATGACTAGTTACCTAATAAAAAAACCCGGCCCCGAATTAACGGAACCAGGCTACCAAAAAACAATTCAGATACTTTAGAACAAAGTCCTGAAGGTTTTCCATTTCAAAATTTGAAAAGGAAGCTATGAGGGGTTGACGTTGTCATATCAGATCAAACTTAATTTTGAGAAGTATATTTTGACCTGCTGCATCAGCCAAATCTTTTGCATTAATATTCTCAATAGTTTTAACTACAAAAGCTTTCATTTCTCCACATGCACAATTTGCACAATCAACATTAAGTGTTCCATTTTCGTTAACAGTAATGCTTACATAAACTGAACACTCAGTTTTCTTATCTATGGCAAATTGAGGGTAGTGCATACTTTTTTTAACCAGTTGTGTAATTTCTTTTTTAACATGGTTAGTTGCCGGTACAGGCTCCATTGCGAATGCTGTTGAGGCGACAAAAAGGCCTAACATTAGCATAATAGTTGCGATTCTTGTTTTCATGACTTTATAGTATTAGTTAAATAAATAATGGTTGCGCTTCTACTATTTCCAAAGTCGTGCCATAAAGTTTATTAGTTTGTTTTTCAGTACTTTGCAGTATTTATTCTGAATCTAGGATCCAGTATTTGTACGGCAGCAAACAGAAATTGTACAAGTTCGAACAGTTAAATCTCATAAAGTTTAATTAATAATTAACCTTGATGAAAATGATGATACGGATAATATTACATTTGGTTGAAAAAGCGGTAACAACAATAGTTAAGAGTACTCATTATTTAGAGTTTGTAAACTTTCTTTGTTTTTTAGTAAATATTCAAATAACTTTTATATATTTACCAGTCGAGCCTAAAAATAAATAATAGATTTTTTAAGATAATCATTACTTAATTATTTGGCTTGATATTTGAGTAATTTGATTTTAGATTCATAAGAACCAAGGAATATTATGGGAAGACCTCCAACAAGACCGGGAAAATTAAGAGACGGTTTCTACATAGAAGTAAGAAGTAAGGGTAGTAAATCGGGTATTAAACTGAGATCAGATACACTTGAAGAGATGAAGAAAGCTGCAGTTCAATATGGTAAAACAAAGGAAGTTACAATAATGGGCGAATACAAGAATGGTAAGCCTGCAGAAAAAAAATAACAGTCTTTTTCATTTTATTATCAAAGTTTAAGTCAAAATTCCTTTAACTGTATCCCTATTATATTTCAAAGCATAAGTCATAGTCATGCATTGGCATTGTGAGGACATGTTCTTACAATAATGTCATGCTTTATTAGTCATTTTGTCAATTTCAATAAATAGGTAATTTAAGATTCTGAGTTATTTGATGTGAATTAGATCAGTACATAGTTTCAACAAACGATCTAGTTTCTGAAATAGAATGTGATTTTTTTAATACCTCTTAAAAGGCTGTCCTCTCTCCACTCTCATTTTCATTAACTTTTTTCCACAAAACTTTTACTTGAACTATTTTCAACTAATTTTGCCAATTCTTAACATTTTGCATTTTAATAAAGACACTTAGGTAGAAATGGATATTCCTGAAAACGAAAAACGCTCATTAAACTTCATCGAGAATATTATCGAAGAAGATCTTCACAACAATAAAAATGAAGGAAGGATTCACCTTAGATTCCCACCAGAGCCCAATGGTTATTTACATATTGGACACGCAAAGTCGATATGTTTAAACTTTGGATTAAGTGACTCATACAATGGAATGTGTAATCTTCGTTTCGATGATACCAACCCTGAAAAAGAAGATGTGGAATATGTGGATTCCATAATGGAAGATATCAAATGGCTTGGATTTAAATGGAATGACAAACCATATTACGCATCAGACTATTTTGGGAAATTGTATGATTGGGCTGTTAAGTTGATAAAAGAAAGTAAAGCTTACGTTGATGATCAGTCGCAAGAACTTATTAAAGAACAAAGAGGAATACCAACTCGTGCAGGGACTGAGAGTCCTGGACGGAAAAGAAGTATTGAAGATAACTTACGCCTTTTTGAGGAAATGAAAAATGGTGTCCATACCGATGGAGCAATGGTTTTAAGAGCCAAGGTTGATATGGCATCACCAAATATGCATATGCGCGACCCAATTATGTATCGCATACTTCATCAGGAACATCATCGTACCGGAAGTGAATGGAATATTTACCCAATGTATGACTGGGCACACGGGCAATCTGATTTCATTGAAGGAATTACCCACTCTGTTTGCACTCTGGAATTTGAAGTGCATCGCCCACTTTACGATTGGTTTCTAGATCAGTTAGTTGAAAATGATTACCGTCCAAGACAAATAGAATTTGCTCGTTTGAACCTGAGTTACACGGTAATGAGTAAACGTAAATTACTTGAACTTGTAAAAGATGGATATGTAAATGGATGGGATGACCCACGAATGCCTACTATTTCTGGTTTGAGGAGAAGAGGGTACACTCCAGAATCGATAAAGGCCTTTGCAGATAGAATTGGAATTGCAAAACGCGATAATGTTATTGATGTAGGGCTTTTGGAATTTAGTGTTAGAGAACATTTAAACAAAATTGCTCCTAGAGTGTTTGGAGTTTTAAATCCTGTTAAAGTGGTAATTACTAATTATCCAGAGGACAAAGTGGAACAGATGGATTTGATAAATAATCCTGAAGATCTGGAAGCAGGTAGCAGAAAAGTCCCCTTTACCAAAGAAATTTATATTGAAAGAGAAGACTTTATGGAAGACCCACCAAAGAAGTTTTTCCGTATGGGCCCTGGAAGAGAAGTGAGGTTAAAAGGTGCTTACATTATTAAGTGCGAAGACTTTAAAAAGGACACCGAAGGGAATATCACAGAAATATATTGCACTTACGATCCTGATACAAAATCAGGTAGTGATACTAGCGGTAAAAAAGTAAAAGGTACTTTACACTGGGTTTCTGCAAGTCATTCCTTTGATGCAGAAATAAGGCTCTACGACAGACTATTTAAGGATGAGGACCCTGCAGGACAAATGGATAAAGGTTTCGGTGAAATACTTAACCCTGATTCTTTAAAAGTACTTGAAAACTGTAAACTTGAGCCTTCGTTAAAAAGTGCCAAGAATGGCGACCAGTTTCAGTTCCAAAGATTAGGCTATTTCTGTGTTGACAAAGACAGCACACCAGAAAAAATAGTTTTCAACCGTACAGTTCCTCTGAGGGATAGTTGGGCGAAGAGGAAGTAGTTACAATCAGTTTCTATCAACCTGGCCTTAAGAACAGGGTAACTAATTCACTTTACTTAAATTCTAAGGTTTATTAAATCTTTTCAAAAACCGGTGCGATTCTGAAGCAGGGAATGTGGGAAGGGACTTGTGACTACTTATTATTAGTTAAAACTGAATTGATAGGTAGAAAGGAGTCACGAGTCGCCAACGCACCGGCTTTGCTTCAGACTCGCGCCATGTGAACAAAAGTCAGGATCTTAATACCATTAAACTTTAGTTACAAACTCAAAAAGCATAATAAAACTTAGTCAGGAATTATTAGACACTGATTTTGCTAATTTATTCTGATTTTATTGATTGTTGGATAAATAGACATATCAGTGTTTTTCAGGAAACTATTAACATTTTGATTATAGT
>Ga0164315_10002298_pt1 | contig 14685 bp, 7 predicted proteins | sample GuaBasSedimGuay6_FD_113737 | JGI IMG/M metagenome (GOLD analysis project Ga0164315, IMG submission 113737) | Subseafloor sediment microbial communities from Guaymas Basin, Gulf of California, Mexico - Guay6, Core 4569-2, 0-3 cm | ecosystem: Environmental > Aquatic > Marine > Hydrothermal vents >... | reverse complement strand
GTAAACTCAGGATTGTGGAAGCGGTCCATGCCTTCGTTACGGAAATCTTTGGCAAATTCAAATACCCCTTCATAACCACCAACAATCAGGCGCTTTAAGTAAAGCTCGTTGGCAATTCGTAAATAAAGTGGGATATCCAATGCATTGTGGTGGGTCTCAAAAGGCCGGGCAGCAGCACCGCCGGGAATGGCTTGCAGAATAGGGGTTTCAACTTCAAGATAGCCTTTGTCATTCAAAAAATCACGCATCGAACGAATGACTTGTGCCCGTTGTACAAATGTATTTTTTACACCTTCGTTTACAATCAAATCAACATAACGTTGGCGGTAGCGTTGGTCAGGATCAGAAAAAGCATCATAAATTTTTCCGTCTTTTTCTTTAACAATGGGTAACGGTCGCAAGGATTTTGTAAGCACTGTAAACGATTTCACATGTAATGTAAGCTCTCCCATCTTGGTCACAAACACATGGCCGGTTACACCAATAATATCGCCAATATCAAGCAGCCGCTTGAAAACAATATTGTACATTGTCTTGTCATCTTCCGGACAAATTTCATCGCGTTTAAAGTAGAGCTGCATCCTGCCTGTCGAATCCATCAACTCTGCAAAAGAGGCTGCACCCATAATCCGGCGGCTCATAATCCGGCCCGCCATGCTTACTTCCTGAAATAAACTATTGTCTTTTGGAAATTGTTCGTGAATTTCATTTGCATATGCATTCACTTTATATTCTTGCGGCGGAAAAGGGTTAATCCCCAACTGCTTCAATTCATTCAGGGCATTCCGCCTTACTTGTTCCTGTTCACTTAATTGCATGCTCATTGCTAAATTTTTTCGCAAAGATAATACTTCATGTATAAAATCTGTAGCAGAAAATCCAAAACTCAAATTATTGGCTCAGAAACACCATCGACATTTTGATTTTTTAACAGTTTTTATAAATCTCTTATTTTGACACATTCTAAATGTATTATCTTTGCCGCTCATTTAAAAAAAACTAGACAATGAAAAAAATCATTTTAGGATTATCTTTCGTGTTTTTTGCTGCCGCGATGATGGCACAAAATACACATGATTACATGGAAGTAGAAAGAGCTGCCCTGAAAACTGAGAAAAAAGCACTCGTGGCTGATGCCATGGAGTTTACTGATGAAGAGAGCAAAGTTTTTTGGCCTTTGTACAATGAATACAACGAGAAACAGTACGTTATCAACACGAAAGTATATAATACTATTGTTGACTATGCTGAAAACTTCGACACATTGACAGACGAAAAAGCCCTTGAATTGTGGAACAGCACAATGCAACAAAAGGACGAATTATTGAAATTGAAAAAGACCTATTTCAAAAAATTCCAGAAAATTCTACCAGGAAAAAAAGTAGTGCGCTACTTCCAGGTTGAAAGCAAAGTTTGGGCATTGATTAATGCAGAACTAGCACTTGAAATTCCTTTGATGCAGGAGTAAGATTGTATTAGAGTATTTTTTAAAAAGCCCCCAAAACAAATGTTTTGGGGGCTTTTTTATTGAGGGGACTTCTATTAATTCCTTTATCATCCACATCCACAGTTACCAATCCCCTGCCCTCTTTGGTCGGCGGGATTTCCACAAGTCGGACAGTCTTCATCGTATTCATGCTGGTGGCCATGGCCTTCTGTTGAACAAGCATCGTCTGCACTGCTACTACAACCACAACCCGATCCGCATCCACCTGATGGATTCAGGTCTTCCTGTGTAACCGGGCGAACGGAAATTACTTTCCCCGTAACGAACAAGCTTTTGCCTGCGAGTGCATGATTAAAATCCATCACGACTTCCTCTTCATTCACTTCCCGTACAATTCCTGTAAGTGGGTTTCCATTATTGTCCATCATATTGATTTCGTTGTTGAGCACGAGCAAATCGTCCCTCAACTTTCCATCAACCATAAAAGCAGATTTTGGAACATGTACAATTTTCTCTTTTTGATAGTCACCAAAAGCTTCTGATGCTTCCAGTTTGAAGTCGAAGTTTTCGCCGGCTTGCAAACCGTTTAGTTTTTTTTCGAAACCCGGGATGGTGCGGTCGAAACCAAAAATCAACGAGCGTGGACTCAGTTCGTCAGCAAATTCAATGAGGATTCCGTCTGGTGCATTTTCATGCATTTTATATGCTAAAGCAACAACAGTATTGTTATCAATTTTCATGATTTCTAATTTTTAAAATTAATTTATCAGCAAAAGTAAACTTTATTTAGAATGGTTTTAAATTATTTTATACAGGCTTTCTACACACAGACACGCTACCTGTGCAAATTCATTTCACCCCATTTGTTAATTTTGTATTTCAATAAACAATTCTCATCCTTGACAGAAACTGAACAAAATAAGCTTTTCAATATGCTCATCAGGTCGTTGCCCGAAAAACCGGGTATTTATCAATACTTCAGTAAGGAAGGGAAGATCATTTATGTGGGCAAGGCCAAGAACCTGAAAAAACGTGTTTCCAGTTATTTTACCAAAACCCACCAAAGCGGTAAATTACGCTTGTTAGTTAAGAAGATTGTAGACATCAAATTCGTGGTAACTGCTACGGAAATGGATGCTTTATTGCTGGAAAACAACCTGATAAAAGAATACCAGCCCCGCTACAATATCCAGATGAAGGACGATAAAAGTTTCCCCTGGATCTGTATTAAAAATGAGCCTTTCCCCAGAATATTTTCAACAAGGCATCCACAAAAAGATGGTTCAACTTATTTTGGCCCTTATGCCTCGGTGCGGATGATGCGGACTTTACTCGACATCATTAAACAACTTTTCCCCTTACGAAACTGCACTCTGAACCTGAGTAAAAAAAATATTGAAAAAGGGAAATTCAAAGTCTGCCTCGAATACCATATTGGTAACTGCAAAGCCCCCTGTATTGGCAAACAAAGCGAGGCTGATTACAACGAAAGCATCGAACAGGCACGTTCAATTATTAAAGGAAATATTGCCAATGTAATTAGCGAATTAAAAAAACTGATGCACAATGCAGCCGAAGAAATGGAATTTGAACGTGCCCAGTTATTGAAGGAGAAAGTTGAAATCCTGGAAAAATACAAAAGCAAATCGACGATTGTTAATCCGCGCATCAACAAAGTGGACGTGCTTTCCATTATTGCCGATGACGACCTTGCTTATGTTAATTATCTGAATGTAATGAATGGGGCTATCGTACAAGCACATACTATCGAAATCAAAAAGAAACTGGACGAACCCACTGCTGAATTATTGGTTTTTGCTTTAACTGATTTCAGAAAACGTTTCAATAGTACTGCCAGTGAAATCATTCTGCCTTTCGATCCGATGGTGGAAATACCAGATATAAAACTGACCATCCCACAACGTGGAGACAAAAAGCAGTTGCTCGATTTAAGTGTGCGAAATGCCCGTTATTATCAAATGGAAAGAAGGAAACAAGCTTCGCTAATTGATCCCGACCGCCACAAAAAAAGGATTTTGAACCGCATGCAAAAGGATCTGCGGATGCCTGTACTTCCAGAAACAATTGAATGTTTCGACAACTCTAACATTCAGGGCGATTATCCGGTAGCGGCTATGGTACAATTTGTCGATACCAAACCCAATAAAAAAGCGTACCGTCATTTTAATATTAAAACGGTTGAAGGCCCCGACGATTATGCTTCGATGGAGGAAATTATTCTGCGCAGGTATGGACGTTTGCTAAAAGAAGGCGAAATTTTACCTCACTTAATTATTGTAGATGGCGGCAAAGGACAACTGAGTTCGGCAGTAAAAAGCCTGAAAACACTCGGCCTTTACGGGAAAATCACCATTATTGGTATTGCCAAAAAACTGGAAGAATTGTATTTTCCGGGGGACTCTTTGCCGCTGTATTTAGACAAGACTTCTGAAAGCCTGAAAATTATTCAGCAATTACGTGACGAAGCCCACGGTTTTAGTATTACCCACCACCGCAAACGCCGGGAAAAGGGAACCATTAAATCACAATTAACAAGCATTGATGGCATTGGTTTTTCTACGGCGCAAAAGCTGCTTCGGAAATTTAAGTCTGTTAAAAAGATTAAATCCACATCGCTTGAACAGCTTTCGGCTGTGATTGGAAAGTCGAAGGCTGGGGTTGTTTTTGGACATTTTCATCCCACAGATGGCCAATTGATTAACTGAGAAATAGCTATTTAATAAGCTTTGATAAAAAACATCGCGCTCCTACGGAGCTTCTGTTTGACTTTTTGATTTTTCTATAAATATTTCGCCTCTCCGAGGCTCTTCTATTTAGCAACAGAGGTACGGCATCTGATTAAACCGCAAGCGATAAACAAAAAAAAGCCTGACCAAAAGGCCAGGCTTTTCTCTATATTTTCTTAAGTTTTTTACTGCAAAGTAAATTTAATGGGGAGGTTAAATGAAACCCTTACTGCTTTACCCCTTTGTTTTCCCGCTTTCCATTTGGGCATGCTTTTTACAACGCGGATGGCTTCTTCATCGCAGCCGCCACCAATACCACGGAGCACTTTTACATTGCTGATTGAACCATCTTTTTCCACAACAAAATTCACAAACACCCTTCCCTGGATACCACTTTCTTTGGCAATGGGCGGATACTTCACATTCTTCTGTAAGAATACATACAACTCTGACATCCCTCCTGGAAATTCAGGTTGATTTTCCACTACCTGGAAGATGACTTCTTCTCCAATCTCCTCCTCTTCTTCCTCGGGAACATAATCGTCCATTACTGTTTCATCATCAGCTTCAACATCAATATCAAGGTCATCTTCTACTTCAACATCATCTTCAACAATGTTAATTTTAATAACCTGTTTTGGGGGAGGTGGTGGTGGTGGCTTCACTTTTTGCTCAGTAATCGGAATGATTTCCTCAGCAATATCTTCCACAACACGAGAAGCCAAATCAATAGTTACTTTATCGTATGATTTGTATTCGAAGGCTACAAAAATAACAAGCAAGGCAACAATCAATCCTATTTGAAAGAATATTCCTTTTTTGTTTTCTAAGTCAGCTTCTGGATTCTTTTTAATTTCCATAACAATCAGATTTTTGTTTCAAAAATGTCGGGCTAAATTAATAATTATTTGGCAGTTGATTTGCTGTTCACTAATATTTTTTTTCGAATCGCCCAATCGAACAGCATCCACCCTGTAAGTGCCCCGATGCAATCTGCAATCACATCGTACACATTTCCAGAGCGTCCAATAAAAACATAGTGTTGAAGAACTTCTGTAAGCAGACCGAATAATGCTGTTCCAACTACGGCTGCAATCACAATAATATAACGCTGCTGACTTTGCAAATATTGTGTGCGTGCATCGTAAAGGATGACAAACGATAAAACAGCAAACACAAATACATGCACTATTTTATCGGGTTGCAACCACTCCCAAAATGTTGTAATTTTGGGGAAAGAATCACCAGGGAGACCTGTAATTACAAGTATAAAAAGTGCCCAAAGCAATGTGCGCCAATGTTGTCGGAAAAACACGGGATCAATCAGCCTTCGATGTTTGCCTTATATGCAGTCTGGTCGAGCAAGCCATTTAATTGGCTGGAATCGCTCATTTTTATTTTAATGAGCCAGCCTTTTCCATAAGGATCTTTGTTGACATCTTCGGGTTCGTCAGCAAGGTCTTCGTTCACCTCAATTACAGTTCCGCCAATTGGCATCATCATATCTGAAACAGTTTTTACGGCTTCTATTGTGCCAAAAACTTCACCCTGATCTAAGGTTTCGTCAAGTGTTTCCACTTCGATATAAACAATATCACCTAATTCTTTTTGTGCAAAATCAGTAATACCGATGAATGCTTCATCGCCTTCAACCCTTATCCATTCGTGGTCTTCGGAATACAATAAATTTTCTGGAATATTCATTTCAAATCAGTTTTTTAATTGGGTCAAAATTAATTTAATTTTTTAATGATAATCTACTTTTGCATCTTAAATTTACTATCTCCAAATCATAATACACAATTTGAAGTTTTTAGCGTTAAGCTGCACTAAAACCCACCCCTGCCCCTCCCGGGAGGGGAATATTCAATCGTTGAAACTCATGCGGTTTTATGACACATTTTGATAATTAATTGGGATTTGTCGTCCGTCACTGGCGTGCGGATTTTCCGCGTACTTTAAGTTGAGGCACGCGGAAAATCCGCGCACCAGTGGGGGTTGATCGGTGAAGGGGAAGATTATCTATTGGGCCAAGTTAAAGCGCAGACTAAAACCGGCGCTGGTAGTTGCATTGGGAAACTGAGAAGAAACATACGGACTGTTACTCGTCCAGTTGTAATATGCACGCAATTGCAAGCTCTGGCTGAGCATATAATCGGCAGAGAAGTTAAGGGTATATTGTTTTGAACCGGCTGAAATTTGGTTGTTCAGTTCGTCAATTCTTCTGAGGATGGTTACATTGTCCCTAAAACCAAAATCAAGTTTTAGATTCAGGTCGCTGTTGAAATTTGTTTTCCCTCCGCCATTGATTGATTTCATAGAAAACTTGATGCTTTTAACACGATATCCCAGCCCTACAACTACTTCCGAACCAACTATCTCTGTTATTTGATTGTTACTGAAACTCATGGTAAGGGTGCGTGATTTTTTGTAATCGATACGTGCGCTTAAACTATTGTGCATGGTTACATCCACGCCAATAAGCGGGCTAAACTGTTCCATCATCGTAACAATACCAACATTGTAGGCAGTGAGGTAATTCGGGCTATTTGGCAGCAATTCATCCGGATTGTTTTTATCAAAAGTCACATTAGTTTCCCACGAATTAATGGACAACATCGAGCGATAACCACTGCTGATATTAATTGCCCTGAACACTTTGGCTATTGCATCAATATTGGTTAATCCATTAAAAGTAATGCGCCAGTTGGGTAGTGGGAATTTTGGAAAAGGGCTATCATAAATCGCAATAGAAGACGAGCTTTGACCCGAATACGCAGACAACAGCGAATAGTAAAGGACACTTTGTGAATTGGGACCGTAACCTACCGGATATTTGTCGCCGGTAAGTGAATCGGTATAATACTCCTCCTGCCATAGTGGGTTGCCCCTTGCGAGGCGCTCCGCAATGGCAGGCCTCTCATTCAGGAAAGTATTGTAAGTTTTGGAATCCCCCGTTGAATCACGTGTTTCAAAAGAAGTCCGGATCATGCTGTAAGAAATGCTAAAAGATCCCCTGTTCATTGGAGAATATTCATGAAATATAGAATCGGCATCTGCCCTGTAATTAGCCGTGAAACGCTCAGCATAAACCCTTGTCCCGTCAAAATCAATCCGAATGGCACCCAGAATATCAGTATTCAATTTGTATCCAAGATTGCTGTTGTGCTTGGTAATATATTGGTTATTAAGTATCGAATCGTAGGTTATCCAGCCATTCTGGCTGGCATCAACCCTGATATCCCTTTGGCTACCAAATACAAATCCCAATCCGGGTGCATTTGCATCACTGAATGACACTCCCATCAAATCCGGCTCAGGCCTAAAACCAGGTAATTCTGTCCCGTTTCCTTCACTGTATGTCAAGGATGCTTTTTTTACCAGCATCAATACCTTTAATGCACCCTCACCAATTATTTTACCATAGTTTACTTTTGGCTTTTGGATGGTGTCAGCAGCCGGGTCCGGATCTTCAGGCTTAGGCCTTGTTGCCGATCTTGACCGCGAAGACCTTCTTTTAGTACGATTAAGTGATTTTAAATAGGGTACCTTATTATACAGTTTATTAAGATCAGCACCAGTATTGAGCTGTTTTGTATTCGAGTTTTGGATAATATTCCCCATGCGTCTCTGAACAGTTTCCGCAGAGGCTGTCCACGAATAAACAGCCGTATAATTTGCTGATAGTGTTACCCAATCAATAATCGGAATTTTCTTTAGAGGCACATTGTAATTGACCCTAAAATTCTGGTTGTAGCGCTGCATGGTTCCCCCGGCACCAATATCATTCCAGATGGCCTGTTTGTATTCCTCCCATTCCTGAGTGTTTTTATCAGGATAAATTTGCGGTTCTTTAATATAAGTATTCGCCCCTGCATTCAATTCAAAAGTTAAAGATCGTGAAAAATCGTACTTAAAATCGTAAATTCTATTCCAGTTAAAAACACGGTCGTATGTTGGATAAATTACAATATCTCCGATACTTTTATTCCGGTATTTGGTTTCCCGGAAACGCCGGTCCATATCGGTCCTGAAAGAAAATACTTTTGGCAAGGCATAAACATTAAAATCTTTGATCAGGGCCAAATGTTTTGATTTGAGCGCTTTTGATTTGCCAAAGGGTTTATAGTTTTTTGGTTTCCCATTCCAGTTGTAGCCAATTCCGCCCCTATATTCTTTCTTGTCATCGTATTCAAAATCAATATCACGATGGTTGGTTTTCGAATACGCAAAGGAAGCGTCAAAATTCTCGATGTCGTAAACTTTGGGTTTCTTTTTGGTATTTGTCCTCGTTTTACGCACATTCATAAAGTTGAGGTTTTGCCTGACAATTCTATCCTCTGTCAACATTTTTACCGAATCCCTATTCTCGCTGTTGGTGTATGTATCGAGGTCTTCTTTAAGAATTACATCCGGATTCAGGGGATTGTATAAAGGGGTTATTTTATCCACACCATAATCGTAGTGCATCGGAATGCGTACACTTGCTTTTTCTCCAAAAAACTTACCCCAGTCAATATCGGTAGTAATCATATAAGAAGTAACTGCTTCCAATGGAACATCGGCAATTTTCGAGTCGATACTTGCAAATCCTGCTGAGCTGTGGGAACCTGAAAGGGCAATTTTACCAAGATCGGCCAATGTAGCTTCCGCCCGGCCTGTGCCTGCCCATCCCGGTTTGTCGTTAAAATCGGTCAGGCGCAATTCATCAAACCAAACAATGGCACTTTTTGCATCCCCATCATCGTCCATGTTTGCTCCACGCCTTTTGGGATTGCGCACACCCATCATTATCCCCATCACATCGCTGATATTTGGATTACCAAGAACAGTTACTTTGGCACCATCAAGGTGAATAATATAGGGCTTTGAAAGTGTAAATTCAGAATTTGTATTCCGCATGTCCACGTTTCTCTGCTCTTTGACACTGACCAACTCGCGCAGGTCAATTTCTATATTATTAACAGCCGGCCAAATAGAATCAGGATCAAGCGCACCCCAGGTAGTAAACTCCATTGGGATTTCATATTCGTAGTAATTGTGTGTAAAGTCGGCTCCTACCCGAATAAAGGCTGTCATTTCGCCGGTGTTGTAGGTTGGTCCTTCAAACATATTTTCGGCATGGACAAACATTTTAAGTTTCTTAAACTGCCGAAAATCAAAATCCGTTGTTTTAAAAACGGCACGCGCATCACCATCCAATAAATTGCCGACAGCCAATTCAACCGATTGCTCATTTTGCTTCGTATATTGGGTGGTTCCAAACTGCACTTCCCTGTCGATGCCCGGTGGAATTACATATTTAATCGGATCGCGGCCACTATTTTCTTCAATGTTCACAGTAGAAACAACAAAGTCGGTTTCGTTAATACCATCACCCGGTTCGTACTCGCCCTGCGATAAAAGAGAATGCTGATACCTCCGCCATGCCCCACGTACCAGTTCAAAAGTGGCAAAGCGCGTAACAATGGGTTTGTTAAAATTTTTCATAAACAAACGCATAAAGCGGATGGAGCGAAAATCGCTGATACCTCCAACAATTTTATCAGGAAGCTGTACCGGAATTTTAAATTGATACCACTTGACCTCTTTATTTGGTGGATCGTTGTTTGCAGGTACAAAAGAACCAACACTGATATCGGTAATATAATTTTTACCCACCTCCATTTGATTGGGATCGAGGATTATTTTATACTGAAAATAACGTTCTGCCTCGCCGAGAGTATTGTCGCGGTTAATGTCTTCTACATTAGGAATATTGGTAGCCGAAGTGGGATAGGATTCAGGGTTGATGTCATCGGTTGGGGAGTTACCTTCTGAATTATTATAAGCTTTGTAGCGTTCGGTAATGCTCGAATACCTGGCGTTGGCATCATAATCACCACCCCTGTAAAAATGGTAATTATCTGATGAAGGATCGTCGTCTGCTTCTTTATAAGCACCATCATCCAGTTTTTGCCGGATTACATCGAGGTAGTTTTCCCGCTTTAGCTTTTCATCATCATCATTAAGTCCTTCGTAACCAACATCCTGGTATTCCCTTGAACCACCAACATTACTAAACGATTCAACCAGCGCCTGCAAAGTAGGAACACGACCCCAGATTGTTGTGTCCACGTTTTCAACTACCGCGCTTCCAGGTAGGCCATTCTCGTAACTTTTTCGGCCATCCCGCAAAATATCCTCCGAAATTTCACCGAGGTTAATATACATTTCGCCCCTGCTGTTGGCATATTCTTCTTCATCAAAAGGATCCATCATCCAGAATTCGATGTATTCGATATTGGTTGCTTCAAAATCAGAAGATTCTATTTTTCGCATAATTCCACCCCACCTTTCTTCAGGCCGGGTAAGGCTTCCATCAGCATTCACATTTTGCGCATCGTAGTTATAAGGACCTCTTTCTTCGGGATAGTATGCAAGGTTAAAAACAGCAATATTGGTGGGGATACCGTTGGGGATATCCCTGTCGGGGAAGACTTCAAGTTCAAGTACTTGCCGGGTCGAGTTTTTCGAAATTTCGTTATTGTCGACGTTTGAGGGACGGAGGCCACCGGTGCGGTCGTAAAAAAGCGGGTCGATAATATACCACCCCAATTGCGAACGTCCCATTCCATAACTTAGGTCGTTGTTTTGTGCTTCGGGGAAAAGCTCGGGCTGCCCCTGTGGTGTACTGGCCAAAAACCACGAGCCAATGTGTTTGAGGTCGATGGATGATTTTGCCCCTTCAAAATCGTCGATATAAGTTGTCCCGGTTTTTCCAATAACCTTGGAATGTCCCGGAATAAACTGTGCAAACTCAGCATCTACAGTAAGCCTTGAAACAACATTGGAAGAAATTCCGGGTAAATAGTTAATCACTTTCGTCAGCCATCTTGAGTCTTTCCGATAACCCAATTCCAATCCCCACATGGTATTTGAAACGGGGTCGTCGCCGTAATTTACTTTCTGGGTAAGCGGCCTTTCGTGCAGGTTTAAAATGGTACCGCCAACATGAAAATCTTTATTGATTTCGTGATCAAAATGCAGACCCATCATCCGCTTCTGCTGCACATTGAACATCGAATTACTTTCGAGGGAAACATTAATCGGAACCCCCGAATTCATAACCCCCTCATTAATAATTTTTACCCGGCCCAGGGTATAATCCACGGTATAGTCCACATTTTCGGTCAAAGGAACACCACCGGCGGTTACCTTAACAGAACCTTGCGGAACGTTCAATGCATTCAGGCTAATGTCGGATCCTGATTGCGATTTATACATTCCTTCGATAAGGAAACGGTTTTTATCGGGATACTGTTCGGCGGCGGCTTTTGTTTGGGTATATAACGAATCGAAAGCATAGCGTTCGGCTTCTTCGGGATTATTGGGGAAAACTGAATCGTGGAGATAACTTCCAAAAGGTTCGAGCGATGTAAAAAACAATCGTCCGTTCGATGCCTGGAAAGTACCACCCTGTTTTGCTGCACCATCAAGAAAGTCAAACCTGCCGTCACCACCTTCAATCGGGTTGTTTTGATTGTCAAGGTAATCCAAGCACAACAAATGCACAAGTGGAACGCCCTTGGTTTCTTCTGAACCTTCGGTAAAATAACCAGTAGGAACCCCGTTGTTGTTGCCCGAATACAAAATATTCAAACGAAAATCCTCTTTCTTTACCTGGTATGCACCGATGGCATAAACGTTTTTCATCATCAAATCCCACATGGGGATAGAAGTGATGGTGGTATTACTTTTCAGCAATTTGACCACCAGGTTGCTGGGTGCAACAACGCCCTGGTCGGCAAACTCACCAATCTGAAAAACACTGTCGTAACCAATTACCGTATATTGAACAGCAACCGCTAAAACCGCGTCGTCGTTTAGCGAAGTATTTAACGAAAGAAAACCAAGCCTGCTGTTGAAGGAAAATTCCGAAGGCTTCAATTTCCGCGCATTTTCAAGCTTAACAAAGTCGATACCGGGTACAAAATAATTACTGGTTCCCAATCTGTAAGGGTCGCCGGTAAGGTAACTGGTAACAGTATTGATATCGCGAACCTGTGCCGAATCCATTTTAGACAGCATGTCGTTTGAGGCATTGGAAGGAGGATTTTCACGACCGCTTACCGGATAAATGTAGGGGTTCAAAATATCATTCGAGTTGCCTTCAGCAAGATCCGTAAAAGCAACAATGTTCCTATTTTCCCCTGTTGCTGCCCCAATATTTGTAACCCAAACTTCCATACGGGTAATGGTAATATCGGAGGTAACAATTGGCAGGCTGCGCACGGCAGTTTCGTAATGATCGCGAAAAGAATGGGCAATAAAAAAGTGTTTGTTGTCTTCGTAATCAAGTGCAGTTAATTTGAAGCGATTGGTTTGTGCACCGCCCTGCACTTTGATGTTCTGGGTTTCGCTTTGCTGCTGCGAAAAAATTCCGGTTACCGTTGTTTTTCCAAACTTCAATTCGGTTTTCACACCAAACAAACTCTGGCTGCCCCTTATCAGTGTTGATCGAAGCGGAAGGCTTACATTACCGGCTTCGATTAATTGGATAATTTCATCCTCTTCACCCTCGTATTTCAATTTCAATGTGTTCTCAAAATCGAATGATGATTCGGTATTGTAATTGGCCTTGAACTCAATTTTATCCCCGATCTTTGCCACCACGTTCATTTGGATTTTCATGCCGAAATCGAAATTGGTGGTTTTACGTTGGCGTACATCAAGCGAGGGGTCGTCTCGCCGGTTGTGCAAAATACCAAACTGGACTTCGGCCGATCCCTGTGGCCTGATGTCGATGGTATTGCTACCGAATATTTTGTCGAATGCCTCTCCACCAATATGGATTTTTGGGATAAGGCGTGTACCTTCGGCTGTACCTGCGGTTTGCGAACGTTCGATCCAATATTTTCGTATGTCTTTTTTCAGATCGTAATCACTGTAATCCTTAAAACTCATTTCCGTTGGGGGACGGTAGGTGAAATCACCAATTTTACTGACGAATTCGTAGGAATTGGTTTCGGGATTGTAAATGACTTCGCGTTCAATATTTGCAGGGTCCTGCATAAATAGCGGACTTTGATTTTGCCCATCAAGGTATGGATTTCCGGTATTGTCTTCGAAGGGAAAAATCAGGTCAACACCTGACTGGTTTGTTGTGTCGGGGGGCGGAATAAATTGCGGCTTGGCATTCAGGCACAAAGGGCTTGCTCCTGTTAGAATTATTAACAGAAACAGTAGCGCAAATAATTTTGTTGTAAAAAAGTATTTAGTCTTCCGCTTCAAAGCCTTCCTTTTACAAAATATCCTGCTGTTTTTCAGCCCCTTACAAAATCTTTAAAGCCTCTTTAATCAGGTCTTCCACATTGTTGGTCTTTCCCTGCTTTAAAATCCGCAACAAAGCCTTTTCGGCACTGCTTTTATTAAAGCCGAGAATTAGTAAACCTGATAACGCTTCATCCTTTAATGTATTGTGGGAAGTATCAACTTTTTCGAGCTCAATTCCGGCTTTAATCAATTTGTCTTTTAAATCGATTATAATGCGTTGTGCTGTTTTGCCACCAATACCCTTAACAGCCTGTAAAACAGGAGTTCTTCCATAAATAATGGCATCGTATAATTCTTCAGGACTTAATGATGAAAGAATCAAACGTGCGGTATTAGCACCTACTCCCGAAACGGTCAGTAAAAACCGGAACAATTCCCGTTCTGTTTCATCGGCAAAACCATAGAAAATCTGGGCATCTTCGCGCACATGAAAATGGATGAATAATTTGGCTTCCGATTTGTCTTTAATCTTTGAAAATGTATTCAGCGAAATATTGACGAGATAGCCAATTCCGTTGTTTTCGATAACGACAAAAGTTGGATTTTTACCGCTTAGTTTTCCACTAATAAATTCGTACATAATGCTTTATTGGTTACGCGTTGGTTTTAAACTCGCAAGCAACAAAAATACTATTAATCAGTAAATATGCAAGGTGGGAAATGTTGATTTTAATATCTGTTAGTGCATATCGGGTGAAGAAGAAAAGCTCACAAAGAATGAGGTAATTTATTCTTTTCTGACAGCACTTGCCCAATTTAGAACCCTTACAAACAGCTCATTTCACTTGATTTTTGCTCAAAATTGTTTAACTTTATGCCCTCGTTAAGCAACAAACAAATGTTTTGCCCACAAGCCCACAAGCCCACAAGCCTGCAATCCTGCGCCAACACTTTCAGCCATTCAGGCACTCACGGATCCACACATAAAACTAAAAGTTAAAAAGTACTGCCATCCACCATAGTTAAACATTGTGACACCAATCTATATCAGCTAATTCAGTTTTTTGTTTAACTAATGATAATAACTTTCAAAATGAAAAAAACAATTATAAGTATAATAGCAATATGCATTTTGTTACTAAATGCACCACTTTACTCACAATCAAGTGACACATTAGAAAATCATATTTTACAAATGGCTGTGGGATACACAGGAATACCGGATAGTTTATACGT
>Ga0164315_10002297_pt1 | contig 14688 bp, 6 predicted proteins | sample GuaBasSedimGuay6_FD_113737 | JGI IMG/M metagenome (GOLD analysis project Ga0164315, IMG submission 113737) | Subseafloor sediment microbial communities from Guaymas Basin, Gulf of California, Mexico - Guay6, Core 4569-2, 0-3 cm | ecosystem: Environmental > Aquatic > Marine > Hydrothermal vents >... | reverse complement strand
TTGTTATTTCTGAGTTTGTGAAGTAGTTAGAACTTTCCCGGTATCTTTTCATTACATTTATAACAATTACCTTTCACTATATTATTTGAGTTAACATTGTGCCAATCTCTTTCTATTAAAGGCGTTTTGCAATTTGGGCAATAGGTTGTCTCTGCTTTGGGATTGTGAACATTTCCAGTATAGACATATTTGACACCAGCATTCATTGCAATATCTCTAGCTCTGTTAAGAGTATCGGCCGGAGTGTGTTGATAATTACCCATTTTAAATGTTGGGTGAAAGGCTGTAAAATGGTGAGGCACTTCATCACCAATATTTTCTAATATCCAATCTGACATTCGTTTTATTTCAGCATCAGTATCATTTTCATTCGGAATTAAAAGAGTTGTTAATTCAATCCAAATATCTGTTTCGTTTTTTAACCATTTAATTGTATCCAAAACTGGTGCGAGTTTGGAAGAAGTTAATCTATGATAGAAATCTTCAGTAAATGCTTTTAAATCCACGTTAGTAGCATCAATGTATTTGTAAACATCTTTGCGCGCTTCGCTGTCAATATATCCCGCCGTAACCATTACGGAGTTAATTCCCTCCTCTCTTGCAAGTTTGGAAACATCTATCACATATTCTCCAATGATAGTAGGGTCATTATAAGTGTAGGCAATAGAATTTACATTGTTTTTCTTAGCAAGAGCTACAACATCTTCAGGAGTAGCTGAAAGGGAATTAATCTCATCAAGTTTTGATTTACTCATAGTCCAATTCTGACAGAACTTACATCCAAGATTACAACCTGCAGTTCCAAAACTTAGAATTTCAGTTCCTGGATAAAAATGGTTTAGCGGTTTTTTTTCTATTGGATCAATTGCGAATCCGGTAGGGCGCCCATAACCGGTTGAGTAAAGAGTTCCATCGATGTTCTCTCTGATAAAACAGAATCCTTTTTGTCCTTCGGCTAAAATACAATAGCGTGGACAGAGTGTGCATTTTATTCTGCCACTTTCCTCTCTTCTCCACCATTTAGCTTTTTGATTCATAACAGTTTTACCGCAAAGGCACAAAGATAATTATTAGAATATTTTTGTTTTGTGCCTTAAGTATTATTAGTCTTTTTAAAAATTATTAACAAATCTCTTAAAGCCATATTTCATTAAGGCGTCATTAAAGTTAATTAGAAAACCAAGTTTTTTATTTGCTAATTTCAAATAAGAAATAATTTGAACTTCATGAACCGGAAGAATTTTTTCCACAGTTTTTAGTTCTAAAATAATTTCATCTTCAACTAAGATATCAAGTTTAAACTCTTTATTTAACTTTTTGTTTTTATAGAGCAATGGCACTACTACTTGATTGCTATAATTAATATTTCTAATTTTAAATTCCTATATTAAACATTCCTCATAAACCGATTCAAGCAATCCTGGGCACATATTTTTATGTACTTCTAGAGCAGAATCTAATATTGCTTTTGATAGCCTATTTAATCTTACTCTATCCATTTCCCCTCCTTTTATCAACTACAAACCCAGTGAGGCACTATAAGGTATTAAGAATAAATTTCTTTGCGCCTTTGTGCCATTGCGGTTTTCTTTTTTACTAAACTACTTTAAATCTTACCCAACTCTTTCTATCAACTTCCGCTAATGGGGCACCAGCAGCAAAGAGGAGCACGTCACCTTCATCTACAAATTCGTTCTCTTTCAATATCTCAACTGACCTTCTCATATAATAATATTCATCATTAATATCTTTTAGATACAACGGTGTAATTGATTTATGAAGATTCAGTGCATTCAACACAGTGAAGTCATCCGAGAAAGCATAAATATCTGCATTTGGATTATACTTAGACATCCTCATTGCTAGTCGCCCTGCATGAGTGAAAACCACAATTGCATCAGCTTTTATTTGGTCTCCAATCTGGGCAAATCCTTTAGCAGTAGCATCAAAAATATTTTCAGTTTTATCTTTTGGTGCTTCCCAATTTACATTAAAAACAAAAGGACTTTGTGTTTGGATAGAAAGTAATATTTCTCGCATCATTTCTACAGTCTGAATTGGATAATCACCTGCAGCCGTTTCACCACTAAGCATAACTACATCTGTTCCATCTAGCACGGCATTCGCAACATCGGATGCCTCTGCTCGTGTAGGAATTGGATTGGTTATCATCGATTCCAACATCTGCGTTGCAGTTATTACAAGTTTACCGACTTCGTTGCAACGTCTAATAATTTTTTTCTGAATTGTAGGAACAAGCTGTGGTTCCATTTCAACACCCAAGTCTCCACGCGCAACCATTATTACATCAGTCACTTTCAGAATTTCTTCAAAATTCTCGATAGCTTCTGGTTTCTCAATTTTTGCAATAATTGGTTTGTCAAATCCTTTTTCCGTAAGCCAATTTCTAAGTTCAACAATATCGTCTGCTGAACGAACAAAAGAGAGGGCTACATAATCAACTCGATATTGTAGAGCAAACTCTAAGTTTTTCTTGTCTTGTTCAGTTAATGCAGGAGTGCTTAATTTCATTCCTGGTAAGTTCATCCCTTTTTTTGATTTGAGCTTACCCCCCACAATTATATTGCAGATTAGAGATCGCGCTCTCTTCTCAGCAACTTCCAACTTTATCAATCCATCATCAATTAAAATCGTGTCTCCAACATGAGCATCTTTAATTAACTGCTGATACGAAGCAGAAATGATTTTGTCATCACCTTCAATTGCATCAATTGTAATTTCAATACTATTGCCCGATTTAATTTTAATTTTTTCTTTTTTCAATTTCCCAATTCTAATTTTCGGTCCTTGTAAATCTTGAATAATTGGAATTGGAAGTTTACGAGCTTCACAAACAAGATTAATTCTTTCAAATAGAGTCTTAAAATATTCTTCATCTCCATGAGAGAAATTAAGTCTGAACCCATTTACACCAGCATCCACAAGTTGAAGTATCTTTTCTTCACTATCGGTAGAAGGTCCAAGAGTTGCTAATATTTTTGTTTTTGTTCTTCTAATTGCCATTATTCATAATCCTATTTAAATTTTCGACACTATTTTATGCGAAATTTGTTTTAATATTCTGTCATTTTGAGTCCCGACGTAGTTTGTCGGAATGAGAAATCTGTTCAACTGCACAAGATTTTTCTCCCCAAAACGGGTTCTACCAAAGGTATTCCTATGGAAGAAATGAAATTCCATTTTATTTTGGTGACTTTTTACTTTTTACTTTTTTTACTGGGTCAACATTTTGCTGTTGTTTTGGTGGAACTACTTTTTTTCTCATCTCTCTTAATCGTTTTTCAACTTCTCCAAATATTGTATTTGCTTGATAATGCCCACTCGCTAATTTCTTTCCTGCTTTTGCACCCATCAGCAGTTCGAGCGCGTCTTCTACTTTCGATATAGCATAAATTGAAAACTTTTTCTCTTTAACTGCTTTAACAACTTCATCCTTAAGCATTAAGTCTTGTACATTTTGGATAGGTATTATTACTCCTTCTTTTCCAGTTAAACCACGAGTTTTGCAGAGGTCAAAAAAGCCTTCCACTTTCTCATTTACTCCACCAATTGGTTGGATATCTCCCTTTTGATTCACGGAGCCAGTGATCGCAAAATTTTGTTTAACTGGCATTTCAGTCATCGCAGAGAGGAGAGCTACAATCTCAGTTATGGAAGCACTATCACCATCAATCATTCCATAACCTTGCTCAAAAACTAAGCTTGCATTGAATGAAAGAGGAATGTTTTTTCCAAACATTTCTTTTAGATATCCAGTAATAACAAGCACTCCCTTATTATGCGTACTTCCACTAAGTCCGGCCTCACGCTCAACATTTATTATACTTCCATTTCCCAAAGCTACGGTAGCCGTAATACGAGTAGGTTTGCCAAAAGAATATCTGTCTCCACCATAAACTGCGAGGCCATTTATTTGTCCGACTCTTCTCCCAGAAATATCAATCAGCATTGTACCATCATCAAACATATCATCTACTTTCGATTCATAAAGCCCATGCCTTTCACGCGCCGAATTATATGCTTGCAGAACGTGATAATCAGAAACAATTTCAGCTTGTACATCTGATGCCCAGTAATCTGCTTCTCTTGCTAGGTCAAGAATATATGAAAATCGAGTAGTTAATTTATTCTTGGAATCGACATAGCGAGCAGCATACTCTAATATTTTCGTAATTGCTGTTGGGTGAAATTCTTTTAACTTTTCCTCATTGATCAATTTTTTAAGTACTTCAATGTATTGTGAAACACCAATTTCAGTGCGTTTCATCTCAGAATCAAACTCTGCTTTAACTTTAAATATTTTATTAAAGTCATCTTCATATGCAGAGAGCATAGAGTAAGTATACCCGCTGCCGATAAGGATAATTTTAGTTGTAATTTCTATTGCTTCTGGTTTCATCACACTTGGTGATGCTTGATACGAATTATGTTTATCCTGAATTTCCATTCTACCATAGTAAAGAGCTCGCTTTAAGGATTTCCAAACATCTGGTTCTGCAAATGCATCAGCTGCATTTATAATTAAATATCCATCATTTGCACATAATAAAGAACCTGCTTTAATTCCGGTAAAATCAGAGAACCAACCACCTTCACCGTCGCTGTACTTTTCAATTGCTCCAAAAAGATTTTGGTAAGTTGGTGAAGTCTCAACAATTACAGGGCACTCCTTCTGTCGTGAATTATCGAGAATAATATTTACTTCATAATTTCTTAAATAATCAAATTCAGGTTCCCCCTCAGTCTTAATCAGTCCTTTCTTAAAATAGGCTAGATTTGTGATTATATCTTCTTCTACCATTTTCAGATATTTGCAAACTCCAGCTACACGATATTTGGATTTAATATCATCCAATGCAACCTTAACAATTTGTCGAATTGCATTTTGTTCTAATTTTTCAATATCGGTATTAAGCTCATTGCCCAACATATAGACTTCTTTAAATATTTTCTCAAACTCAGATTGATATCCTTGATATTTTTTAATAATCGATTTGGCTTTTTGTTCGGTTATTATTTTTTCCCCAACTAATTCTCCTAATGCAGTAGGAGAGAACAACTTTTTGTTTATTACTGCCAATAGATCAAGACGAACACCTTCACCATCTTTAACTTGCCCAATTGTTAAACTATCTTTTTGCAATTTTTTCTCAAAGGGAGCTATTAATTTTCCTTTACCAGTTTCAAATTTGGTAATGAGTTTTTTCTTGCTATTTGAAAATGTTTCTGACTCTAAAGCACTTGCAATATTCTCTTGAATAAAGAGAATTCCTTTTATCATATTCTTTTTAAATTTACTAGCTAGTCCAGCATTAAATTTTAAGAGTAGTGGTTTATCATCATCTGCAAAATTATTTACATATGCGAAATCGTGCATAGTTGAACAATCTGGCTGAAGTGATTTAAGCATCTTTTTTACCGTCGATGTTTTCCCAGTACCAGATAGACCAGTAATAAAAATATTATATCCTTGTTTGCGAAGCTCAACACCAAGTTGAAGTGCCTTGATAGCTCTCTCTTGGCCAATAATTGATAGAATGGGTTTTTCGCTATCTGTCAATTCCCCATTTATAATTTTTGGATTAAATATATATTTCAAATCTTCTGGACTTAGTTTTGCGTATCTGGAAGGTTTCAAAAATGCCACGGTATGCTCCAATTATTAGAAAACATGTTTCATGCAAAGATAATGCTATTTATATTCTATTTAAAATTGAATCTTAATAATCATTTTACACCCCACCTTTATTGTTGATATCTTCTTATCTTTGCAACGTTCTTCCCAATAATTTATTGAGGAAGGTTTTGCTATTTTAAATAAAATTACGATGAAGAATATACTATTAGATAAATTTTCAAAATTAAATTCTATTACTGAATTATCAACTGTTTTAAAGAAACCATCACCGGTTAATATATCCATGTTTGCCGGCTCTCTTAAAAGCTTGAGTATTTCTACAATTTTTTCAGAAGAGAATAAACTCACATTACTTTTGCCGACAAGAAAAGAAGCTGACGAGATAAAAGTTGAACTCTCAATACTTGGTATGGGCGAAAGACTTGTAGTTATTGATGAATTCACAACAGAGATACTTCAGGAAAAAATTACTTCGCTAAATCAAAAAGATAAATTTATTCTTATTTCAACTTATAAACTTCTCAAAACAAATTTTCCGAAAAAATCAGCTCTTGAAAAAAACACAACAATACTTGAGTCAGGGGGTGAGATTACATACGATGAGTTAATTGAATATCTCGATATGCTCGATTATGCACGGGACAAATTTGTAGGAAACCCTGGGGATTTTTCAATCCGCGGTTCCATAATTGATTTTTGGTCATTCAGTGAAAAGCATCCTTGTAGAGTTGAATTCGATGGTGATTTTCTTGAGTCAATTAGATACTTCGATTCAGAAAGTCAACGCTCAACTGGCAAAACAGAAACTGTAACACTTGCACCAAATATCTCAACTTCAGAAAACGAAGAACCAACAGATATATTTGAGTATTTGGATGATTCAATAATTTTTGCATCTCAATATCATTTGGAAGAATTATTTCAGGAGCCTAAGAAAATAATTCCTAAAACAGTTGTTGATGATAGCATTGAAGATGAATTAAAGGAAGAGATTTTCGAAGAGAGTGACACTATTGAAATAAATGAGGAGGCCGAAAAAGAAATTCGTGAAATGCCTTATACAATTGATGAACTTCTTTCGAAAAATGTAAGATGGATTATCGAACAAGAAATTGGAAATGAGAGCAGATACACTATTCCAATATCTGAAGCTCCCATAGTTAATTCTAATTTTGATTTACTATTTAATACATTAATTGAATATGCCTCAAAAGGTTTTCAAATTTTAATTGCTACAGAAAACGAGTTTCAAAGTAAACGGTTATTGGATCTGCTCTTTGATTTCCAGAATGAAATTGGGGAATTACTTGATAGTGGGATCATTAAAATTATTGAGCTTCCCATTAAAGCTGGGTTTGTAGCTAAAGAAGATAAACTACTTGTCCTGACTGACTACCAGCTTTTCAATAAACCATATCGTACAAAAGTCTCAAGTAAAGCAAAATATAAAAAATCGAAAGTGAAAGAATTTGCCTCTATCAAAAAAGGTGATTATGTAGTTCATGAGGCATTTGGAATAGGGAAATATACTGGGCTTGAGACTATCAAGATAGGGCTAATTGAACAAGAGTCTATTAAACTGATTTATGCCAACGATGATGTAGTTTACGTAAACTTAAATTATCTCTCTTTGATAAAACGCTTTTCATCTAATGAGGATGTTCATCCACGATTGTCAACGCTTGGTAGTAATGAATGGAGAAAAACAAAGAAGAAGGTAAAAGGTAAAATTAAGGAAGCTGCACGCGATCTAATAAAACTCTATGCACAGCGTAAGGCTACTCCAGGATTTAAGTTTAGTGACGATACAATTTTTCAAAAAGAACTTGAGGCATCCTTTTTCTATGAGGACACACCTGACCAATCCTCTGTTACAGAGCAGGTAAAAGCCGACATGGAATTTGAAAACCCAATGGATAGACTTGTTTGTGGCGATGTGGGATTTGGGAAAACTGAGATTGCTGTTCGTGCTGCCTTTAAAGCTGTAAGTGATAGTAAACAAGTAGGAATTCTTGTACCAACAACAATTTTGGCAGAACAGCATTTTAATACTTTTAAAGACAGGTTAAACCAGTTCCCCGTAAAGGTTGCTGTACTTTCCCGCTTTGTGAAACAATCTGTCCAAAAAGAAATTCTTCTAAAACTTGCAAAAGGTGAAGTCGATATTGTAATTGGAACTCATCGATTACTTTCAAAGGATATTAAATTTAGAGATTTAGGTTTACTTATAATTGATGAGGAACACCGCTTTGGTGTTATGGCAAAAGAGAAGCTACGCTCTTTAAGAACAAATGTAGACACATTAACTTTAACGGCAACCCCTATACCCAGAACACTTAATCTCTCTTTGCTTGGTGCACGAGATTTATCATTAATTACAACACCCCCTCCTAATAGACAGCCAATTTATACTTCAGTTCAGAAATTTGATATTCTGAAAGTGCGCGACTATGTAAGAAAAGAGTTAGAAAGAGGTGGACAAATTTATTTTATTCATGACCGTGTTCAATCAATTGATAAGATTGCTGCTTACGTTCAACGCTATATTCCAGAATTAAAAATTGCAGTGGCTCATGGCCAAATGAAACCTGCACAACTTGAAAAAGTAATTTATGATTTTATGAACAATGAATATCACATGCTTATTGCTACAAAAATTATTGAATCTGGTATTGATATTCCAAATGTGAATACAATTATCATCAATCGTGCAGATAGATTTGGGCTTGCTGAACTTCACCAACTACGTGGACGTGTTGGACGCTCAAACAGGCAAGCCTTTGCCTATTTGCTTGTTCCATCTTTAAAAACTATTTCGAAGAAAGCTGTAAGACGCTTACAAGCAATTGAGGAATACACTGATCTCGGAGGTGGTTTCAATCTGTCGATGCGCGATTTAGAAATACGTGGGGCAGGAAATCTCCTTGGTACAGAGCAGAGTGGAACCATTGATACAGTTGGATTTGATATGTACGTAAAACTTTTGGATGAGGCAGTTGGAGAGTTGAAGCTCGGTGAGTTTAGAGATGAGTTTAAAGATCTTCCAAAAACTCTTGAGCGTTCAGAACCTACTATTGATACTTTCTTTGAACTTGGAATTCCAAAAACATACATGCCAGATCAATCAGATAGACTTAGTTATTATACCGCCATGTTTTCAATAATTAAAATTGAAGAGATTCAGGAGATCAGAGAAGATATGATTGATCGATTTGGAAAACTGCCACTTATAATTGATAGACTTATTCAGGCAGCCATACTTCGTTTCTATGCTTCAATTACATTGATGGAAAGGGTTGTAATTCTGCGTAATAAAATTTCAATTATTCTTCCCAAAGCGGATAAAGAGGAATTTTACAAAACTAAATTTCAAGAGTTTATGCAACTTATTCTATCTAAATATGCACGTGATATTCATTTTATACAAACTGAAAAAATAATGAAGATTGAGATGGAGAATCGATTCCGTTCACCCGAAGAGACTCTTACTTACGTTATTGATTTAATCAAGGAGATTGATTCCAAATTATTTTCGTAGAGTCGAGCTGTAACTTTAATCATGGTTATTACTATTTCAAGAAAAGAGGAACTTTATTTTTCCATACTTGGAATTACCAGATTAATTGTAGTCCCTTCCCCCTTTTTACTAACTGCAGAAATGGTGGCGTTAATAGTATCGCAATATTTTTTAACCAGTGCCATGCCAAGTCCGTTTCCATCGTAAGTTCTTGTATACCCTTGCTCCTCTTGACTAAATGAGTTAAAAATTTCTGGTAAATATTCCTCTGACATGCCAATGCCCATATCCTTAACTTCTAATATTAAATCATTTTTTTCATTTTGATCGACTAATATATCAATGTAACCCTGTTCAGAATATTTTATCGCATTATCGACTAGATTACTAACTATCTGTATAAACGCATATTTATCAGAATAAATTATTTTACTATTAAATAGTATGTTCAGCCTTAACTCTATTCCTTTTCTAGATGCAGATCGGCTATATTCAAGTTGAATGTTATTTAATGTTTCTACAACATCAATCTCTTCCAGAGAAAATTTGTATGACCCTAATTGTAAATCCGTCATATTTAAAATAAGGTCTATTGTTCTGGTGATTCTTGCACTGGCTGACTCAATACTTTCAAAACTCTGCATTATATCTGCGGAGGTAATTTCATCTATATTCTCTTTAAATAATCCAACAAAACTTAGAATTACATTTAAGGGGCTTCTAATTTCGTGGGACATCTGTGCTAGGAATTCTGTCTTAATTTTTTCTGATACTTCCGCCTTCTCTTTAGAAGAAATCAGTTCTTCTATCATTTTTTTCTTTTCTGTAATATCTTCTTTGATAGCAACAAAATGTGTTATTTGCCCACTATCATTCTCAATGGGGGAAATTACAGCATTCTCCCAATAAATATCACCATTTTTTCTTTTATTAAGAAATTCTCCGTTCCAATCATTTCCTGCTAATATTGTCTGCCAAAGGTTTTGATAAAACTCTTGAGGCATGGTTCCAGATTTTAGTATTCTTGGATTTTGTCCTACTACTTCTTTAAAAGTATATCCAGAAGTTATTTCAAAATTTGGATTAACATATTCAATTTCTCCATTCAGATTTGTAATAACAACACTTACAGGACTTTGCACAATTGCTCTGGAAAGTCTTAGAGCATCCTCTTTTGCTTTATTCTTTTCTAGATAAAGACTTAATTGATTTCCAATCACCTCAAATAAATCAACACTTATATTATCATAGGCATCCCTATTACTATAATGTTGAGTTGCCATTATCCCAATAGCTTTATCCTTCAATTTTAGAGGCACGCCAAGCCATACTTCTGGAACCGTTCCAAAAAGATCAATTTCACCAGTTTCGGCTAATTCAATAATTTTTTCTTTTCTAATAAAAAGTTTTGTATTACTATTTATTACTACACCGGAAATTGATTTTTCAACGGGCCACGTTTCTATATTATCTTTTTCATCACTATCAATACCAGTTGTAAGCATTCTGCTCTTCTCATCATAGAATGCAATGTAAAAGTTAGTTGTATCTAAAATCTTGTTTAATTCATCTTTAACTGTTTGGAAAAGTTTTTTATTATTTGTTGTGTTTACAATTGCATTTGCAATGTTATACTGAACTTCATGAATAATCTGATTTTGCTTCTCTTCAGAGATATCCTTAACAGCGCCAATTACTCCAAGAAACTTATCATTTTTCTTATCCCAAATAGGAGAGCATGTGTTTCTAACCCAAATTACTCTGCCATCTTTATGGTGTGTTCTAAGTTCAACAATAGCCTCACTGTTTTGCTTTATATTTTCTAATGCAGCACTGTCAATTTCAATATCATCTTTATAAAGAAGACCAAACCAATCACCATTTTCTTTATATTCATCTAGCCTATAGCCAGTCATTATTTCAAAAGACCCAGCAACCCAAACTGTCTCCAGGATATTTTTTTCATTCAATCTTGATTCAAATAGATAATCAGAAGTAATATTGGAAATCAATTTATATTTCTTTTCACTCTCTTCAAGTGCAATCGACGCGAGTTTTTCTTTTGTGATGTCCGTACAAGCTCCATTGATTCCGATTAGCATTTTTTTCTTTTTATCCCAGACAGGAGAACCAAAAGTTTTAATCCAAACAATTTTTCCACTTTTATGAAATGTTCTTACTTCAATTTCTACTTTTTCATCATTTCTTAGTTTTTCAAAAGCCATTGCATCCTTTACGATATCCTCTGGGTGTAACATAGCCGTCCAGCCACCTCTTTTTTTATACTCTTCAAAAGTATATCCTGTAATTTCTTTGAATGAACCTCCTACCCAAGTAGGAATACTTTCTCCATTTTTATCAATAATTGTTGAGAAAAGGTAATCGGATGTTAAATTTGTAATCAGTCTATATTTGGCTTCACTTTCCTGAATTGCCAGCTCAGCATTTTTTTCTTCTGTTATATCTTTTACGGCACCATAAATTGTAATAACACGTTGCTCCTTTTTACTCCAAACGGGAGTAGTTGAACATCTAAGCCAAATTATTTTCTCTTTCTTATTGAATAATCTAACCTCAATCTCAATTTTCTTATTGTTTTTTAACTTTTCAAATGCAACTTTATCTATACTAAGATCTTCTGGATGAAGATTTTCTGCCCAACTTCCTTTATCCATAAATTCCGAAAATGTATATCCTGTGATTTTTTCAAATGAGTTTGAAACCCAGTCCATTTTACTATTACCATCTTTAGGCACCTGAGCAGAGAATAAATAATCTGAGGTAGAATCTGTAATTAGTCTATACTTCTCTTCATTTTTCTTTAATTTTTTTTCTGCATTTTTTTGATTAGTTATATTAAAAGCAGAACCAATAGCAGCAATTCTTCCATTCCAATTAATTATACCTGCAGTAAAATCAATCCAAGCTTCACTCCCATCTTTTTTCAAAATTTTCATTTCATATCTATTAGGAACTTTTTTTCCTTTTTGTCTCGCTAGCCCACGTTCTTTAATAATTTTTTTATAGTCAGGATGAACAACATCCCAGAATTTCATATCAAGCAATTCGTCGCCTGAGAAACCCGTTAACTCTTCAGTACTCTTATTTACAAAAACAAATTTTTCATCTTGGTAAACAAAAACAGCTGATGCTGTGGAGTTAGAAAGATTTCTGAAAAGGGACTCACTATCTCTAAGAGCATTTTCAGATTTTTTTCTATCAGTTATATCTCTAATAAATGATAGAAACGTCCCATCTTCCATCTTTTTGGAATTCATTTCGATAATTATCTTTTTGCCATCTTTTCTTGCGAGTTCTCTTTCAGTCTTAATTACTTTTCCAGACTTTAATAGATCATATCGTAATGGTTTTGTAGTAATAGTTTCACTACTAAATAGGTCTCTCATATTCATTCTAAGTAATTCTTCTCTAAGAAAACCAGTCAATTTGGATGCAGCTTCATTACATTCAATAAAATTACCAATTGTATCTCCTTGGAAAAAAGCATCTGGAGCAAATTGGAGTAAGTCTTTGTAATTAAGCTCACTTTTTCTAAATTCTTCTTCTGCCTTTTTTCTTTCACTTATATCTTGCGCAACAGCAATTACTACTTTTTCCCCATTATATTTTCCTGGGGAAAGTCTAACATCTTTTGGAAATGCTTCCCCACTCTTTCTTAAACCCCAATATTCAAATTCCTGCTCTTCTCCGTTATAAGCTTTCGCAACAGCTCTCATGACCGCATTAAGATCATTCTTACCAGGTGCACTTATAAATTCTGGTGTTTTACCAATAAATGAATTTCTCTTATAGCCATACATTTTTTGAACACCTTCATTAACATCAATAAATACACCATTTTTATCTTGAATATAGATTGCGTCGGAAGACGTATTAAAAATTCCTTTGTAATTCTCCTCACTTATGCGATTTGCTTTCTCGGCTTTTTTTCTTTCTGTAATATCGGCACTAAATGCAGAAACCCCTGTAATTTTTTTATTTGAAATAATTGGATTTAATGAGACTTCAAAACAATGAGTTGATTTCCCAATATCTGCAGTAAATTCAAATGAATATTTTTCTCCAGATAAGGCCCTATCATATTTTTCCTTCCAAAAATCATATAATTCACCAGTTATTTGGTCCAGAGCATTAATTCCAACTTCAAGTTTTCTTTTAAAAGATTTATAATATTGTTCTTTTAAAAAATCATTAAATATTATAAAATTGTAATCTTTATCGATAGACCAAATTGATTCTTTTCTATTATTGATTAAAGATTTTAAATTTAATTCGGAATTAATTACTTTTTCTTCAGCTCGTTTTTGTTCTGTAACATCCATGTAGACAGCAACTAATTCCCCTGTTTGTAATTTGCAGACAAAATTTTCTCTCCACCCCTTTATTCTTTCATCTTCATATATAGTAACGGGATGATTTATACTAATACCAGTTTTCCAAACATCTTTGAGTACATCCAATAAACCAAATTCAATAACACCCGGAAATACTTTTGTAACTTTTTTACCTATTACATCCTTTTTCTTTAGATTCTCAATTTTTTCTGCAGCAGCATTAAAATCCACAATCTTAAAATCCTTTCCCTTCTCTGCCGCTTCATAAATTACTACACCATTTTGCATGCTCTCAAATATTTCATCTAAATTGAAATTATTGCCGAGTTGAGAATTGTTTTTTTGAATATCTACCAAAAGGTCTATCACATCTTTATGATCACCACTCGCCTCTTTTGTAAGTTTTTTCAGTATGTCTGAAATTCTATTCTGGATATTTTTATCTCTATTTTGTTTACTAGTCATACAAAAATTTATTTAATTAAAATCATAGGTTATTTATAATAATCGAAATAAACTAGTGTTACTTAAATAATATTTTACATCGAGAATTAACTCTGAACTTAGTTTTTCTTTATATTAAAATCAAGATAACTAAGGCTATATTTCTAACAATAATGGTATAATCTGAGTATTTAACTTTTTTATTTAATATTTATACTTTATATCGAAATATCAGGATAATGTGGTTCAATTTTAATGCCAAATTAAAATAACTCACTCCATTCAAGAATCTCTCTTCAAAATAAACCAAAGCATAAACCTTTTGTTGATTAGCATAAATTTGAATTAATTAGACATCTTGACTTATTATAAATTTTTACTTATTTTTAATACGATAATTTTGGTCGTATTATGTTAAAAATTTCTAAATCAGTTGAATATTCAATATTTGCTCTTAAGCAGATTTATCATAATAGTGGTTCATCTTTACTAACTGCTAAAGACATTTCTGAAAGGGAAAATATTCCAAGAGAGATGGTTGCTAAACTTCTGCAGAAATTGAAGAGAAAAGGGATATTAGAATCTGTTCAAGGTAAGTTTGGCGGATACCGTTATTCAATTGAGCCTGCTCAAATTACACTTTACTCAATAGTAGAAGCAATTGATCTTGAGATTCAAATAACTAACTGTCTTTGCGATAATGCGACGAAGAA
>Ga0164315_10002296_pt1 | contig 14695 bp, 9 predicted proteins | sample GuaBasSedimGuay6_FD_113737 | JGI IMG/M metagenome (GOLD analysis project Ga0164315, IMG submission 113737) | Subseafloor sediment microbial communities from Guaymas Basin, Gulf of California, Mexico - Guay6, Core 4569-2, 0-3 cm | ecosystem: Environmental > Aquatic > Marine > Hydrothermal vents >... | reverse complement strand
CACAAGGAAGCCGCATCGTTCCGATACCATATCCAAGGTAAAACCATGGCGCTCTGAAAATATTTTCATCCTTAACAAATCTGCGCCTTTGCCGCCGGCATTAAAGGCAAAGGGTGTTTTAGTTGAATACGATAAAGTTTCCTGGGTCGAAAAAAAACCCTCAAAGATTCTTTTCTGGGCATCAGCTTCAATTCCTACTCCAAAATCATGGATACTTAGCAGAACACCCGTTTTTTCCGTTTTAAAGGAAATATGAATTTTCCCTTTATCCGGAGTATTTTCAATGGCATTCTTAATAAGACCTTCAATCATTTTATTTAAGATTTCTTTGGGCAAAAGAATAGTTGGCAGATTGTCATCAAGAAAAATTTCTATATTAATCTGTCTGAATTCAAATTCAGGTTTAAGGGAAGCGTAAAATTGGCTGAAATATTCAGAAAAATTAATAGAACGGTAATTGATTGACCTGGGGCCAAATTTTTTATCAATCAACCGGCTGATGGAATGTTCACGCTTCTCAGTTGAAAGACTTTGCTGAATAAGTGTTTCCAGCTCGTCCTGGCAGGTTTCAAACATTTTCAATAAAAGTTTCTGCGCTGAATAGGTCTTGTCTTCCATGATATCCGCCACCTCATCCTGAATATCAACAATCCTGCCCAGATTTCTTTCAATCCTGTTTAAAGTGGCACTCACGTTTAAACCGGATATAGACTCCAATTTTTTCTTTAATATCTGTAAAGAGCCGCTAAGGACAGCAACAGGCGTTTTTAATTCATGGGAAAGGTGGTTGATGGCTTTGCCTTTGGCCCGGTTCATGGAAGCCACATCCCGGTATGCCTCCCGGACGGCTTCGGAAAATCTTGCATTTTCAATGGATATGGCAACGGTTCCAGCAATCATTGTTAAAAGTTCCATATCATTATAATCAAACGGGTTCTGCTTTTTGTTAATGGCACAGAGAACTCCAATGATTCTGTCCTCACTTTTAATCGGTACTTCCAGAAGGCTTCGTGTTTGATAACCCAGTGTTTGATCTCTTTCAGGATAATCTTTGATTAATTTTTCACCATCGTTTACCAGGGCATATTCACCTGTTTTAATAATTTTCCCGGCCAGCACGGAATCAGCAGGAAAACGAAATGTTTTTGCCCTTTTTTCCGTATCTGAATTATCATAGGAGGCTCCAGTGAAAAACAACTCGTCTGTAATTTCATCATATAACAGAACCAGTGCACCTTCGGTGTTTAAAATTCCTTTGACCTCTTTTGAAATATAATTCATAAGGTCTTCAAGCTCGGGATATTCCGGCAGAAGGGCCGAGATTCTCATAATGGTTTGATTGTTCGCCTCAAGTCTTTTTTCTGCTGTAATATTTCTTAAAATCACAAAGTTTTCCGCTGAGTCTGTTTTCAAACTTTCATGGGACGCAGCCCAGATCACCACATCCAGAACCTTACCATCTCTTGTCAATCGTTTTGTCTCGTAACGGGCCAGGGATTTATCTTCTCTGAATTTGTTCAACATGTCATTGGTTTCAGTTTCAAGCGATTCCGGGACAAAGGGAATAAGTTTTCCCTTGAGATCTTCAAATGACCAGCCAAAGGTTGATGAAAAAGACGGATTCAGATAGGAAACCCGCCCTTTGTCATCATAAACAACAACGGGATAAGGGATAAATTCCAGAATTTTTTGGTAGATCCTGTATAATTCTCTGGTTTTGTTTTCTGCAATTTTTTCTTCAGACACATCCTGAAGGGTTTCAACTGCACTGATGATGTTTCCATTTTCATTGGTAATGGCGGATGCATAGAAAAAAAGCCACTTGCCTTTTTCACCCAGATCCGGGAAAAAATCTGTGGCTGCAAACCGTTCCTTGGCTTTGGTTGACGGATTGTATTTGCGACCATAATGCTCCATAATTTGAGCATCCGATGATTTATTAATGATAAGATCAGCCATGGTCGGGCGGCGGCTTGAGTAGAAGGCTTTCCATTGGTGATCGGTTCCAATCATTTTTTCCTGGGAAAGACCGGTGAGTTCTTCGCATGCCTTGTTAAAATGGGTTATTTTATGATTCTTATCCAGAACAAAGATGGGGATAGGAGCCCTGCAGATAATCTCTTGAAGCTCATGGTTTTTCTTTTCAATCTCTTTTATTTTTTTTTCAAGTGTTTTGATATCATTGGCATTGTTGTTCATAAATAAACTCCATAAAGACTTTACAACTTTGATTGATCCTCGTATAACTTAAAGGTCACGCGTAGATTGAGTACAATATATAAAATCATTGATTGACATTGCAAGGATTTTAAAAGGTTTAATAGAAAAATGCCGGATACCACCATTAAAACAGAAATTCTTATTCATGATCTAAAGGTTCCTATTTCAGTAATAGATGCCGGGGCAAAATCACTTTTGAATCGTCAGGATTCTTATGGCCCTCTGACAGATAAGCAGATAAAAGTATTAAAGCGGATCATCAGAAACACATTGACCACTCAAAGGCTTGTAAATGATGTATTGGAGCTTGGAAGATCCAGGGAAGGCGTCATGATCACCTCTAATTTTCCTGTTTCAGCCCTTGTGACATCTGTTTTAATGGAAATATTTGATTTTTCTGATCCAGGTGTGGCAGAGGTTATTCGAAAAATTAAAACCTATGGTGAGCTTGAACAGGTGGTACGGGCCAGCGGCACAAGGTTGTCATTTGATTCAAAAGTGTGGAAAACCATTGTTCATCTTGATGAGGCCAAAGTGAGACAGATCTTGAGGAATCTTATTACCAATGCATTTAAGCATCGATTCTCTTTTGTAGAGATTTCAGGCAGCATCGAGGGGAAAAAGCTGATTTTAAAAGTAAAAGATGACGGGCGGGGCATTCCATCAGCAGACCAGCGGAAGATTTTTGAAATATATTTTACAACGGGATCATCCATTGAGAGTGCCATCAGAAGTCATGGTCTGGGGCTTGCCGGAGTAATGGTGCTGCTAAAGGATATGGGAGGTGCTTTGATCTTAAATTCAGACAATGGGAAAGGGGCTGAGTTTATCGTAACCATCCCGATATGACAAATTTTTTTATTCAAAACTGGATATTTGCCATAAGGAAAACGATTTTGCCACAATGGATCTCCAACGGATCAGCAGATACCCGTTCCGGCCAGCCAACCTTACACTTCCTAGTGCCTGAATGATTTTTAAAGTTCTCAAAGGTCTTGCATTGAACGGCAGAAACTCGGTCATGCTTCCCTCAAACACTCTGCCGTCTTAACCATTCCAGACCTTTGGAACTTTTAAAAAAATCACAGGCAATTCGGTCGTTGCAAGGTTGGCAGGCCTGCACTGGCAGGTGTGGTAACTACGAAATCGCTATACATTCCAGTGGAAGGCAGATGGCCTTATAGGAGCATATGGATCTTTGCTTACAGGCTCTTGATTATAGTAGCGGTTAAACCGCCATGGTGTTTGAGCGAAGAATGAGCGAGTTCATGGCGGTCAGCGAAAATAATCTTAGAGCTTGTTGCAATGTCCATCCAGCGGAGATAAGGCCATCTGTCTGGAACGGGTTATGTAAAATTTATTTAAAAGTACTTAATAATTCAATCACATATTCTATGTCTGTAGACGTATGGCAGGCATTAATCTGAAATCGGATGGTCTCATCCCCTTTGGGCACCACGGGAAAGGTCAATCCGACAACCAGCACGCCATGATCAAATAAATATTTTACAAGGGCATGGGTTTTTGGGGTATCTCTCACCATCAGCGGAACAACGGGATGGGGACCTGGAATTGATTCTTTCCCAAGTTTTTCAAGCCCCTGTCGGAACTGGGCCGTTCTTTCTTTTAAATTTTTCAGCAGGGCAAGGCCCTCATCACTGTCACAAATATCAATGGCTTTTATTGCAGCGGCACAGTCTGCAACACTCAAAGGATTGGTATAAATATAGGTATCTGCTTTTTGCCGGATGGCTTCGATAAGGGTTTTGCTTGCGGCAATAAAACCACCATTCACCCCAAAGGCTTTTCCAAATGTTCCGACAATGACATCAGGTGCGGCTTTGCAAAATTCAGCCGTGCCCCGGCCGGTCTCCCCATAGGCTCCCATCCCGTGCGAATCATCAACAACAGTGATGACGCCATCTTTGAATTTTGAATCATGAGCTTTGCAGATGGCATTGATTTTGTGGATGGGCGCATAATCTCCCCGCATGCTGAAGATCCCGTCAAATATGACCACAACACGGTCCATGCCAGGTGCAACTGCTTTAAGACAGCGCTCCAGATCTTCCATATCATTGTGTTTGAAAATGCCTTTGTTGCTACTCGGGATATTGCTGATCCGCATGGCCCTGATAATGCTGTTATGGTTGAGCTGGTCCCCGATCCAATGGGTCTTGTTATTGGAAATTGTGAGGGCAAGCCCGCAGTTTGAGGTGTAGGCTGAGTTGAAAATTTTGGCAGCTGGTTTATCTACAAATCTGGCTATTCGTTTTTCAAGTTTGTCATGATGGATAAAGGTTCCATCAATAAATCTTACGGCACCCGGTCCAACACCGAAATTTTGGGTTGCTTTGTCTGCCGCAGCTGCAAGTTCAGCATGATTGGAAAGAGATAAATACGAATTGGAGTTCAGCCGAATAAACTCATTATCACTTCCAACAAGTTTATACCGGGGGCCTTTTTCACCCTCCGGCAAAAGATATTGTTCGATTATTCTTTCCGGGGCTTTAGCCCTTCCTTCCTGTTTTAAGACTTCTAATTCCTGTGTTAAGGATATATCAAGTTTGTTAATAGACATTTTGTTTTTCTCCAAAAAAATTGGCGGTTTTTTTCTGAACAACGATCTGATTTTATTAACCGACATTCTTTGTATGTTTATTTAAGAAGTTTTTCAATGTGTTTTCTGGCAACTTTCATGAATCCTGGAAAGGCTTTGACAAGGACAGGGGTCATCTGGGTTCCCCAGTTGATTTTTTCAGGTTCAATACCAACTATTTTTAAAGCAGGTCTGTGGCCCCTCATCCGGGCCATGTCCAGCGAATCAAGAAGATCGGTATCATGGAGCGATAGCACTTGCTTTTCATTTTTTACCAGATCGTCTTCATCAAGACTGTAGATGGTACCGGGCACATGCCCGGCCCTGATAATATCCAGTACCAGCACTTGCTCATACGCTTCAAACAAGTAGAAAATATCCTGGGTAAAAGTCCCCCCGTCAATAAAGTCAACCAGAGTTTCGTCAAAGTTTTCTTTTTCTTTCCAGAATTCATGAATGGCATGAACTCCTGCACCTTCATCCATCATGAGGATATTGCCAACACCCAGTACCAGAAGTTTTTTCATTTATTTACATTTTCTATTTATCATAAGGGTTAAAATATAGAACTGATAACAAAATAAATACCTTGATGCAATCAAAAGTTTCATTCAAAAAAGTTGACACGATTCTTTTCTTTCTGTTACTATTTATTATTATTTTGTGGAATAATCTGTTGAATAGATATACATTCAATGTATGAATAATGCAGGCTTGAATTTTGAACACCAGATGAGGCAGAAATGAAGAACATTTTTATTGTTGACGATATTAAGGTTAATCTGAAAATTCTTGAAGTTCTGTTAACAAGAAACGGGTATAATACCATATCCGCGTTAAGTGGGAAGATTGCACTTGGCCTGCTTCAGACTAAAAGCGTTGACCTGATTATTTCAGATATTCTTATGCCTGAGATGGATGGATTTCAGTTCTGCCGGCTTTGCAAACTGGATGAAAATCTGAAACACATCCCCTTTGTATTTTACTCGTCCATCCAAAGCGAAGCTGAGGCCAGAAAACTTGCCCGGAAGGTGGGAGCCCAGGCATTTATCACCAAACCTGCTGATCCAGCCATGCTTTTAAAGACTATAGATGATATTTTTTTTGAATATGATCCTGCACCCCTGGCCCGGCAGGAAAATGGCGGCACCAAACCTCACAGTTCTTCTATTGAACGGCCGGAAAACAGGCGGGAAAGCCATAATGCTGATCTGGCAGAACAGACTTATAATACATTATTGAGAAACCTGCCGTGCGTTATCTGGACCATTGATTCCTCCGGGAGGATCACTAATATCAATCCAATAGTAAAAGAGATCACCGGCTTTTCCATGGACAGCATCCGGAAGATGGGAAAACAAGGATGGCTGGAAAGGGTCCACCCATCCGATATCGAAAGGGTGAGGACCGGTTACCAGAATCTTTTCAGAAATGATATTGCCCTGGATATTGAATATGCATTTGAGTGCCAGGATGGCTGCTTTATATGGCTCCACGAGAAATCAGGAATACCATATAAAAAAAATGGGCAACTTCATGCTGACGGCATTTCTTTTGATGATTCCGAAAAGAAATATAATCAGGCCCGTCATCTGAAATCAAGAGAGACGGAAACGGTTAAAACATTTGCCGGTGGCCTGGCCCATGATTTAAACAATCTGTTCACTGGCATTGCAGGATATATTGAATTGTCCACCATGCCGTCTATAAGCCCTTCTGAGAGAGAACGATTCCTGTCAAATGCTTTGAAAATCAGCCGTAATGCATCGGACTTGACCCAGGATTTTCTTGCAGTTTCCAGTGACCCAAAACCTGCAAAAAAGGATACTTTGTTCAAGGATGTGGTGTCCCGTGTCACCAACTCTCTTTTCAATGGCAGCGACATCGAGTACAAGCTGGAAATCCCATTAGACCTCTGGTCCTGCCGGGTTGATACCCAACAGATGTCAAAGGCTTTTAAAAACATTATTATCAATGCAAAAGAGGCTGTTGTGCAGGATGGATTTATTGAAGTGATTTTACAGAACGTATTTATTGAAAAAAAACAAATATGCTCGAGTACTGTTGTTGATCCGGGCTATTACATCAAGGCAACCATACGGGATAATGGACGCGGCATTGACAAGGAAAAGCTTCATCAGATTTTTTATCCCTATTATTCCACAAAACCCCAGGATATTAAAAAAGGTGTAGGATTGAGTCTTACCCTGAGTGAGGCGATCATTACACTGCATGGCGGTGTGATCGCGGTCAGCTCCTTGAAAGAATCAGGTGGTACCACCGTGGATATATATCTTCCGGCCTTAAAACCAGAGGAAAACGCCATAGGGGGAACAGAGCAGATGCCGCTTCAGGATATTGTTGCCGACGAGGAAACAGAGTTCTGGAAGGAAAATGATAAAATATGGAAAACTCAATATGAAGAATAGAAATGAGCGCATCATCCTGATCGTTGATGACACCAAAACCAACATTGATGTGCTGGTTCAGGCCCTCAGGAAGGATTACAAGATTGGGGTAACCCTTAATGGCATGGATGCAATCCGCTTTGCCAGGGCCAATCGGCCCGACCTCATTCTGCTTGATATTATCATGCCGGGAATGGATGGATTTCAGGTATGCCGGAAGTTGAAATCAGACCCCATAACCAAAGGGATTCCCATTATTTTTATCACTGCAATGGATAAACCGGACCATAAAACCAAATGTTTGCAATATGGTGCAGTGGATTATATTACCAAACCCTTTGTGATTCCTGAAGTCAAGAAAAGGATCAAAATACATCTGGCCAAGGTCTGACTCACAACTTAATTTATTTTATATAAAGAAAGACACTCTGATAATGAAACAACACTTTTACGATGGTATAGATAAAAATGGGGATTACCATGGGAAAATACTTAAGGGAAACTATAGTGAACCCCTGAAACTATATATTTCAGATAATATAAGCCGTTTCAAGGCTTTTGAAGAAGCTATGACGCTTGCCATTCCTTATCTGTCAGCCTGGCAGGAGGAAGAAAATGACATCTGGTATGAGTTTGCCGGGAAACGATTCATTGATCTTATGGGATGTGCATCTTTTGATATGCCGGAGACTTTTAGAAAAAGTATCCTGGAACGACGGGTTTATACCTACCAGGAAAAACAAAACGGTCGTATTAACACACAGATTTTAAAGCAGCTTGAGCTGACCGATTCAAGAGAGGGATTACGTCAGGAGGGTGAGGAGAAAGGATTTATTGAAGTTGTTTACAAGGTTTTGCTTCCTGACAATTCCATTGTGTGGCTTAAAGATCAAGCCACAGTAGAAGCATTTAAAGAAGATAAAATTCATATTTCTTCAGGATGCCTCACCATTGTTACCAAAGAGATGGAAACGGAAGAAGAGCTGCTTAAAACTCAGAAAATACTCAGAGAAAGAACCAGAGCATTAAAGGCTGCCAAAAAAATACAAGAGGAAAATACAACCAGGCTTTCAAGTGCCATTGAGCAGATTGAGGCAGCCAGAAACGAGGCTGAAAAAGCCAACAAGGCAAAAAGTGAATTCCTGGCCGTCATCAGCCACGAGATCAGAAATCCCATGAACGGCATCATCGGTACCTGTGATTTGATCATGGCGGATGAGCTCTCCCGCCGGCAGAACGAGTACCTTGGAATCATTAAAAGCTCTGCCATTTCACTTATCGGGCTGATCAATGATATTCTTGATTTTTCAAAGATCGAAGCAGGAAAGCTGGAGTTTCAGGATATCTCCTTTGACCTTTGGAACATGATTGAAGATGTATCAGATATTTTTTTGGAACTGATGTCAAAGAAAAATCTTGAGCTGGTTGTGGATATTGATCCCAATGTTCCCATAAGACTTGTCTCTGATCCAATGAGGCTGCGCCAGGTGATCATCAATCTTCTATCCAATGCCTTGAAATTTACCAATCATGGAGAAATTATCATCGGGGTTGAACCCATAAGCCTGAAAAAATCCCATGCCGAACTTTTGTTCTATGTAAGGGACACGGGTATTGGTATCGCACAGGAGCATATTGACAATTTGTTTGACTCATTTACCCAGGTTAATATTCCTGTGAATCGGGAATATGGTGGTACGGGGCTTGGCCTTGCCATAAGCAGGCAGATCATTGACATGATGGGCGGATCAATCTGGGTTGAGAGTGTACCAGGGCAGGGCAGTACATTCTATTTTAAAGCACTGTTTAAATACGCGAGCCTGGAACCAGAAGACAGAAGACCCCATGTCCCGGAGGTCTTTAATCAATGCAATGCCCTCATTGCTGAGCCAAATGAATCGACTCGAAGAGTGCTCCAAAGACTTCTTCTTTCCTGGGGGTTTACGGTCACGGCCTGTTCTTCCGGCCAGCAGGCCATTCAGGAAATTGATATGAAAAGCACTTCTGACAAATTTGAATTGATCATCATGGATATGGGCCTTGCAGACCTGGATAATGAAGGAGTGACCAATCAACTCAAATCCATTGTCCTTTCTTCTCCCAGGGTTATTGCCATAACCAACATGGGCAGGGAGGATAACGTCCGGCGGGCTATTGAAATAGGCATTGACAAATGTTTTTCCAAGCCGGTAAAGCAGTCACTCCTGTTGAGAACCATCAGGAATGATTTTGGATATTCCAATACAAAAGATGAGATAAAAGACATTGCCACGGCCACGGGCAAAGATTTTTCAGACACTCGTATTCTTCTTGTTGAAGACAACGCCGTAAATAGGAAAATAGGATCAAAAATGATCCGGATGTTAGGTATTGATGTGGATACGGCCCAAAACGGGATGGAGGCGGTTGAAAAGGTTCAGCATACATCCTATTCGGCAATGCTAATAGATATACAGATGCCCCATCTGGACGGGATCGAAGCATCCCGTATCATCCGCCGGCAATTTTCCAGGGATCAACTGCCCATTATCGCCATGAGCGCCCATGACAAATCAGCCAAATGGGAAGAGTGCATGGAGGCTGATATTAACGATTATATTTTAAAGCCCATCAGCAAAGATACGATGCTTACAGTCCTTAAAAAACATCTCACACCCAGCCATGAATATCAATCCTTTGCACCTGCCCACCAGGACTTTGGGGAAAGTGAAATTAAATATTCAGACATAAAAGGATTGCCCGGCCTGGATATCCGGGAAGGTGTTGAAAGGTTAGGAGGAGATTGGGATGTATTTGCTGACATTTTAAAAGAATTCTGTAATGATTATGCCGGCTTTCAAAAAACATTGGAACATCATCTTTCCAATGGAGACTACAAAGATGCAGCCACATTGGCCCACTCCATCAAAGGTGCAGCCGGTAATGTTTCAGCCAACGGCTTGTTTGAGGCGGCCAGATCGCTGGAAAAGGCCTGCTGGGATCAAAGGGAAGATGAAATCAGAAAATTGCTGGACCCGATAGAATCGGCTTATTACCAGGTGTGTGACTCGGCTGAACAATTTTTTATCCGGATGAAACAGAAAAAAAATCAAACGCAGGAAAAGGGACCCGTGAATCAAACAGCTGTTTCAGTCAAAGATCTTTTAAGCAGAATGAAGTCATTGATGACCAGTCTTGATAAATTTGATCCTGTTATGTCGGAATCCCTCGTAATGGATATCGAACCTTTGGTCGATGCGGCAATAAAGGATGAAATGGATCATCTCGTTCAAAATGTTAGAAACTATCAATTTGATATTGCCCGGAAAACTTTGGAAACCATCATGGAAATGGTGCAGAAAAAATAGATGGCAACCTTGGGATTTCATCAAGATCCTGGCATGGATCTTTTCCCCTATGCATAAAGCCTGCTCAAGGTAAAACAAGGATATTTAACCCATGAAAAATATTAATGAATGTATGATTCTTCTTGTTGATGATACAAAATCAAATTTGGATGTGCTTGTTCATGCCCTCAAGGATATCTATAAGCTGGGGGTAACCCTCAATGGGGAAGATGCCATCCGGTTTGCCGAAAAAAAGCAGCCGGATCTTATTCTTCTAGACATTGTCATGCCCGGAATTGATGGATTTGAGGTGTGCCGACGGCTCAAGGAAAAATTGGAAACAAAAGATATTCCAATTATTTTTATCACGGCGATGGATGATCTGAGCAATAAAACCAAGGGATTTGATTCCGGCGCAGTGGACTATATTACCAAACCTTTTGACATTACTGAGGTAAAGGCGCGGGTGAAAATCCATCTTACTTTGAAGCTGGCCCAGGAAGCTCTCAAAAATCAGAATATTATCCTGGAAGAGATGGTCCAGGCGCGCACGGCAGAACTTCTAAAAACCCAGATTGAGGTTATCAACCGATTGGGAAAGGCTGCAGAGTACAGGGATCAGGACACAGGAACCCATATTAACCGGATGAGCAAATATTGCAGGCTGATGGGCAAGGCGCTGGGGCTTTCCAGGGAAGAATATGACAGGCTGGATCTTGCATCCACCATGCATGATGTGGGGAAAATCGGTATTTCAGACAATATCCTGCTTAAACCCGGCAAGTTAGATGGTAAGGAGTGGAAATCCATGATGACCCACACCAGTATTGGCGAAAAACTTCTTTCAGGAGGATCATCCCAGTTGCTTGAGGTGGCACGGATCATTGCAATGACCCACCATGAAAAGTGGGATGGCACAGGTTATCATCAAAAGCTCAAGGGCAGGGAGATTCCCCTCACTGGTAGAATCGTCTGCATTTGCGATGTGTTTGATGCGCTGATTTCCAGACGACCCTATAAAGAACCCTGGCCTGTGGAAAAAGTCATAGAGGAGATTAAAAAGGGAAGCGGTATATTTTTTGATCCTGAGCTGGTGGAAGTATTTTTGTCCCTGGAGCCGGAAATACGTAAAATTATGGAGGCCTATCAGGAAAAATAGCCTCTGTATTGGTTTACACAAATATCCGAGATGGTTTCTTGTTTTTAACCTGAAACTTAAAATCCTAAATCCTAAATCCTAAAACTTTAAATCTTAAAACAGTGCCTGAACGAAGTTTTCGTTCAGGCACCAAGTAAATATTCAATTTAAATTATAAAGGTATTTCCACTCGAATTTTTCTGCCGGTATCTGCGTCCAGCACGTGGACGGCACAACCCAGTCAGGGGTCAAAGGAGCGAATTAAGCGCCCCACATTCACCGGGTTTGCAGTGTCAGGAACTGGTACTCCAATGAGTGCCTGCTCCATTGGTCCTCTTTGTCCCATATCATCCATTGGATTTGCATTCCAGATGGTTGCCGAAGTAATCTGGTAATTTGCGATCTTTTTATCTTTAATGTTAACATAGTGAAGAAGGCAACCACGAGGTGCTTCTGTAAGCCCAAGACCTTCTGAGGAATCTGGAATTTCTGCGGGTATAAAGGTCTCTTTTCCTGGTTTTGCTTCTGACAGCCATTGTTCCACAGCATTCGCAACCATTGCAGTTTCTTCTGCTCTGGCAACATGTCTGCCGAGAATAGAGAATGCAGCATCGCCCATATCACGCATTCTTTTAATGCCTAGCTTTTCCTGCCCGGTTTTGGACAGCTCAGGGTTGGTCACCCACATTCTTGCAAGGGGGCCTGCCTGGTGAGGTTTTTCATTGTATCTGGGTGCCTTGATAAAGCTGTATGCCGCTTTCTTATAAGGATTGGGAATGGTTCTTCCCTGGGCCGGGTTCAATCCTGTTGTAGAATCCTCAAAATAAGAATATTTTACATATTCTTTGATAAGGTCTGTATCAACCGGGTAATCTTTGCCTTCTGTGAAAACCCCTCTCTTGTGGAGTGTATTGCCTGCGTCATCCATGGGAAAAACTCCCCATGCCACGCAGTTTTGGTAACCACCGCCTGTTTTAAGAAGATCTCCATAGGGACCTGCCAGCAGGTAAACTATAGGGACATATTTTTCCATGATAAATTTTTTAACTTTTTTAAAGCGTTCTGCATAGGCATTTAACGCTTCTCTTGTTGGGATCTCTGTGGTTCCTCCCACAACAATACCCTGGACATGGGGCATTTTTCCGCCAAGCAGGGCTACCATTTCATGAAGAATTTTCCTGATTTCAAGGGCTTCAAGATATTGGCCAACAGCAACATCGTTAATGTCTTTTGATACACGGACATCATTTTTTGCATATCTGGGAACAAACGGGGCGACACCAGGACCATTGACATAGTCCAGTGCAGCCAGATGATAAAAATGAAGAATATGGGATTGAAGAAAATTGGCACCCAGAATCAGGTTTCTTGCGATTCTGCCGTTGGGGGTCAGTTTAACTTTAAATGCATCATCAAGGGCAAGTGCAGATGCTGTTGCATGTGCAGTCGGGCAAACTCCGCAGATTCTCTGGGTAATCTGGGTCGCATCTCTTGGGTCCCTGCCGATTAATATTTGTTCAAAGCCACGGTACATGCCGCCATGTATTCTGGCATCAACGACAACGCCGTCTTTTACTTCTACTTCTGCTTTAAGATGCCCCTCAATCCGGGTGATAGGATCAATGGAAACCTTAATTTTTTTTCCAGCCGCGACCGGAACAATTTGTGGTTTACAGCCTGCCATAATAAAACCTCCTTAGGGTTTAAATGTTTTAAATAATTGCGTTATGCGGGTTCATAGAAGGGCGATGATGCATCCGGGAACCCAGGTTCAACACAACCAATGCAGACTGAATTGTCCACACACCAGTTCAGGCCGCTGTTCCATTTTCGTTTGTAGCAGTCAGCATAAGTATCAGGACCTTTACAGCCAAGATCCATACGGCAGCCTTTTGCATCAGAAAGTTTTCCAGCCATGACACCTGCGTCATAGTCTTTAAGATTCGGGCAGTTATCATGGATGTTATTACCAAAGAAAATAGTAGGTCGGCCATCGCTATCCAATTCGGGAAGACCTTTGGTTAAAAGGTGAACAATGGATCCCACGATCCAGTCCGGATGTGAAGGACAACCGGGAATATTGACAACAGGAGTTTTAATGCCATAGGTTTGAAAGAAATTCATTACCCCGGTTGCACCGGTTTCGCTTCCGGCAGCAGCCGGAATGCCGCCATAGGCAGCACAGGTGCCGACAGCAAGAACACTGCCTGCTTTTACACCCAGATCTTTGACCACGTCAACCATGGTGATTTCTTTGTTGTTAAGTTCTCCGAAATTGCAGTATTTTCCATTTGCAGCCATTGGAATGGCTCCTTCAACTACCAGAGAAAATTTCCCTTTATATTTTTCTGCAACGCGATAAAGATTTTCCAGGGCAGTTTCGCCTTCAGCGGCCATCACAGTGGGATGGTATTGAAGGCTGATGACTTTGAGCAGTATGTCTGCAATGGACGGATCAACATTATTCAAAAGGGAAACTGAACAACCCGAGCAACTTTGTCCCTGAACCCATAAAACGGGATGGGTTTCAAGCGCTTTTTCCAGTGCTGAAACAAGGGCGGGATTGAACATTTGAGAAACACCGATTCCAGCAATAGTTCCGGTAACGGTTTTCAGAAAAGTCCTTCGGGAAACCCCTGTTTTTGTTTGTTGACCATAGGGCAACATTTCGTTTTTTTTCACGGGCACCTCCTTGATGCGATTAAAAAACAATTGTGTTATTACTTCTGTACAACTATTTATTATGTCAGCTCCCGCTATAATTGAGAGCAGGTTTATTCTTGTGTAAAATATGCCTACTTTCGATTGTGCCAAAAATGATCTAAAATAAGTATAATGTAAAAATATCCTTGTCAATAAAAAAGATATTTTTAATTGACAATAAGTTGACGATTTTAGGATTTAAGAGCACCAGGAGAAAAGCAAGGCTTTTTTTAAACATTTTTTAGGGCCGTACTCCACCTATCCGATTTAATCGGTTTTTTTAAATTACATGAAATCAATT
>Ga0164315_10002294_pt1 | contig 14698 bp, 8 predicted proteins | sample GuaBasSedimGuay6_FD_113737 | JGI IMG/M metagenome (GOLD analysis project Ga0164315, IMG submission 113737) | Subseafloor sediment microbial communities from Guaymas Basin, Gulf of California, Mexico - Guay6, Core 4569-2, 0-3 cm | ecosystem: Environmental > Aquatic > Marine > Hydrothermal vents >... | reverse complement strand
GGTCCATAATCTCCACCATGGCAGCATAGACTGCGGTGTGTTGTCCCTCATAGAAATTGGTCTTCTGCTCATATTTGCGAATGATCTCCTGTTTGGCTTTCCATGGAGAGTGCACGGAGAATGCCCAGTAATCGAGAAGGAAAGGTTTTCCAGTCTTTTTGGGATTGTTCTCTTTCAGAAACTTCACCGCCTCTTCTGCCATCCGGTCCTCCAGGTGATCGCCTTCATTGCCTTCACCAGGCCAAGTGGGCCAGGGTGCAAACCAACCTTCAGGCATGGGACTGGGATCATTGGTGTGGGGAATATCAATATCAAAACCCTGACTCAAGGGATCACTGGGTGTAGTCCCAATATGCCATTTTCCTATATGCGCAGTGGTATATCCCCCATCGTGGAAAGCTTCTGCCATGGTATAATATTCGGGCCTCAACCGGCTGGCACCTCTTACATTGAGGGCCTTTTGGCTTGGATTACCTTTCTCCATCAGTAGTGCTTCGTACCTGACCTCAGTTTCATGGCCTGATGCTCCCGTAAGTCCGTTGCGGGCCGGCCAGGTTCCCGACATGATGCTTGAGCGGGTTGCAGAGCAGAGCGGACTGGCCGTGTAAGCATTCATAAACCTCATGCCATTGGCAGCAATGGCATCCACATTGGGCGTCTCGTAGTAAGTACTGCCCATAAAACCCACATCTTTCCATCCAAGGTCATCGATCATGATAAACAGTACATTGGGTTTCTCTTGGGCCCGGAGTTCAGAACCCATCGTTAGAAGAAAGGTTAGTCCAACGGCAACAAACGTGCATTTCATAGAATTCATATTATTACTTTTTGATATTGTTATTGATAATTGACTCTTCTTCAGACTATTTCCCCACCTCTTCTATCTTACGGAAGAAATCCCCGAATATGGCATCACGGTTAATATAATAGGCAGCACGAATCAGGTGTCTGGAATCATCAAAGCTAAAGGTATGTTGATCTGTTACAACGGGACTATGGATCAGGTTTGAGGGGGTCCAGTCGGCATTCACCAGCCAGGCCACTGCCGTCATATCCCACAATACCTTGGACCAGGCATAGTGATCCTTCTGATAATCCCTGAATATTTCCAGCAGGTAATCCCCGATGGCTCCCCGGCCCTTCAGATAGGTTTCCATTTCGGGAAGGGTGGTAGCCAGATGTGTAACCACCGGCACACAGGGCATCTGAACCAATGGCACCCCGCAATCAAAGATTAAACGTGATGCATTCAGGTCCTGGGAAAAATTAAACTCCCGGGTGTTGTGCCAGTGGATGGAGTTCCCCCCTAACCAGACGACAACAATATTCTCGATAATAGATGGCTCGATCAGGATGGCACTGGCCACATTGGTGATGGCCCCCACAGCCACCACATAGAGCGGATTCTCCGGACTGGCGGTCTTCGCCCTTTCGATCAGGTCCAGTGCAGCAGGACTTACAGGGGGATTATCCAGGTCGGTCAGGTACTCCTTGCTCCCCTTAAAAACAAAACCCTCATGTTCTATATCAAGGCGATCAAGGAGGCGTAGGATCTCATCATAACTGCTCTCCATTCCATCCTCCGGACCGGTGGAGCGGCTGTTGAAAAAAGGGGCAGCGTAAAGAGCTTCTACATCAAGTTTCTCTTTAGATAACAAGGCATAAACCACTGCAAACTGGTCGTCTATCTCATTGTAGGTATCGGTGTCAAGTACCATCCGAACCCTACCTTCAGATGCATTTAATCTGGCAATTCTGTTGGCCTCTGTAATAACAGGATATTCCTGGGCAAAAGTCTCAAACCCAGGAAGCAGGAAAACTGCCAGAGCCATAAATAGATTTATTTTTTTCATAATACAAATTATTTGGTTGGTACAATTCCTCCATGTTTTGTGATTAACTGCCTTATCTCTTCTAATGGCACGCTGGTTGGTGAGGAGTTCAGCTTACAGGCCAGGGCAGCTGCAGCGCCAGCGGCCTGTCCCATGCCCATGCAGGAACACTGAACCCTTAGAGCGGAGTTAGCAAGGCGATCACTACTCACGCAACGGCCAGCCACCAGGAAATTCCTGCTTGAACGGGGTACCAGTGACCTCAGGGGAACGGTTGCCACAATTCCCTCCTGGAGGTGATCAGGACGTACCCCGTTTTCATCATGCAGATCGATGGGGTAAAAAGAGTAGGATAAGGCATCCTCAAATACCCTTCCGCCGATATAGTCCTGAAGTGTAATCTGGTACTCTCCATCAATGCGGTAGGTCTCACGAACAGCTGTCTCCGGCTGCATGCTCACAAGGCGAGTGGTTTCACAGCCTGGAAGTGTGCGGACAAATCTCAGCATTCTCAAAAGTGATTCCCTGCCAGCAATATTAGTGGCCGTATGTGTCTCAGATGTAGTTGAATCGGCTCCAAAGGTATGTTGGGCATTATCTCCTTTTTGACCAAGCATATGAAGAATCCCTGTGGAAGCATCTCCAGGCTTCAGTTCACCATTATCAAGTGCATGCCTGTATAGCTCTTCTATTCGCTTTTTATCGAGACTGTCAATATCATATCCCTCAAGGAGAAATATAATTGTTCCCGGCTGTGTCTCCTCCTCTTGCAGGAGCTTAAAACCAGCCAGTGAGCAGACAAAGGCATTTCCTGTGCAATCAATCAACTGCTTACAACGAATTCGGTTATGAATTCCTTTGCCAACTGTCTCCACCTCCCAACCCTCTTTCAGGGCTTGCACATTCAGAGGAGTCTCATAGTAACGGAGTCTAATTCCAGCCGCCAGACATTTCTCCTCTGCAAGAAGCGCGTATAGAAAACCGTTGATCCTGACCTGATGTAGGGGATGTTGAGTCCCATAGGGTACTGAAAAATCAGGCATCTGATCATCATTCAGCTTTACCACATCCTGAACCAGTTCCCAGCCAATTCCTCCCACCACCTGTTTACCCCAGGCATAAAACAGACCCGGAAAAGAGACCCCGCCTGTGGTGATGGTTCCCCCAAGTTGGCTGCCATTTTCAACAATGACTGTAGAGCAACCTGCACGGGCAGCCTGAAGAGCGGCGATCACACCAGCAGTTCCTCCACCAACCACCAGAACATCGGTTTCTGTTTCTGTCACCTTTCCATCCAAAAACTGACCGTGAGATCCAGGAGATGGTTGAAAGGGAATTAATCCACCCAGGGATACCCCCCCGAGTGATTTAAGCATGCTCCTTCTTTTGATTTTTCTCATGTAAAATTATTTGTTGCAGCACTAATATAAGCTTCAATATTTTCCCAGGGGATGGCAGGATCAAGGATATGTGCCGGAGCCAGAAGCAATCCCCCTTCCTTCCCAAGCATCTCAGCGGTCTCAAGAACTTTAGTCTTTACATCCTCCGGAGTACCTTGGGGCAACACAGATTGCACGCCTATTCCACCCCAGAAAGAGAGGCGGTCCTTGTATTTTGAATGAATCATTTCCAGGTCATTGCATTCCGGCTGAAGCGGGTTTAGAACTTCAACTCCGGCTTCGATAAAATCATCTATAATCTCTTCTACCTTTCCACAACAGTGCATAAATATGATGATATCCGGGTTAACCTCTTTAGCTGCGTCCACAATGGTTTTTATCCTGGGCTTAAAAAATGCACGGTAAGTCTCTTTGGACATCATCAATCCCTGCTGGGAGACCATATCATCTCCCAATCTGAGTATATCCACGCCGGCCTTTGCGAAATTTTGTGCCTGTTTGACCCTGATCTGCATAATGTTCTCACAGATGGCATGTGCCAGCTCTTCGTTCAACAACAGATCCTGCATAAAATCCTGCATATCACGCATGAGCCAGGCGGTTTCAAATATGGTCTGGTATAGTTCACCGCAAACGGCATATCCCCTTTCCTGGTATTCACGGGTCTTTGTGGCCACCTCATCATACCTGTATGCTTCCCCAAAATCGGGCCAGGGATATTCATTGACCTCGTTCACAGTGGTCATCATTTTTAAGGGGTGGTATTTATAATCTGGAATTTCATACCTGGTAGGAACGGAACCAATCCCCCACTCATCAAAACTTACATTGTCGTACAGATTTTCAGTAGCAAAGAATTGTGTAAAATCCGTTTTTATTCTGGTTGGACCCGGCAGCACAAAACGGGTATCAAAATTGTAAAACTCCTCAGGTGAGAGTTCCGATCCGGTCTTCTCCCTGTAGGTTTTCATCAACCTGGGCGTAAACGATCCCCAGCTTATCTCAAAGGGAGTCTTATCAGGTATACCCTCTCTTTTCAGCGCAGTTAACACTCTTTCTCTGGATGTCATTGACATGGTGTCTTAATAGTTCTTTAACGTTTGGCATAAGAAACCTGAAATTAGGTTACCAGCTGTTTTTCTTTTCTTCCTCATCATTCATATAAAAATTTCAGTCCATGGTAAAGACTTTGATATGGGACATGGCCTTCATCTTCGTATATTTTAAACTTGTAATCAATATTATCATCTGATTCGATTAGCTGGGTAAAATTTGATAGTTGCTGCTTAATAACCCTTTCAGGATCAAGAGGATCATTTACTCCATAGGTTAAGAAAAGTTTCTTCAGTTTCTCCTGTTTCGTTTCTAACATTTCATTGGTAAGGTTGATGAAATACTCTTCACAATCAGGAAACCCAGCACTACTTGCGATATATGAATCAAACATATAGGGACTCGTCAGGAAACAATACAATGTGAAAATTGAACTCAACGATTGTCCGCATAAAACCTTTTTATCTGTTATTCTATAAGAGCTGCTCATATAAAGAAATAATTCATCCTCAATGAATTTCTTGAACTTTTCAGCGCCTGGTTCTTTCGTATAAAAGCCTGTGTTTGTAGGCATCATGTCCCTGTTTCTATTCGTGTTTTCAATCAAAACAACGATCACCTCAGGCATGACCTCTTCCCTATATGTCAGTCGATGAATTACACCAACTGTTTCAATAAATAGGTCCAATCCCCCATCGAGCCGGTAGATAACAGGATATGCCTTATGAGAACTATAATAGTCTTTAGGAAGATGGATTACTAATTTTCTTGTTTCACTCAATACTTTCGATTCAATTGAATCTTGATATCCAATTTGTATTTCCTGACCAGATAGTGTTGTTGCCGGTGATATGAATAAGATTGCTGTTAGTAATATTATCAGGTTGTTTTTTCTAATCATAATCTTAGTCAAGATAATTACTGTTAGCTTATAAATATAAGCCACAGCTAATCCAGAAAAAATGCACTAAATGGGAATAAATTTGCACTTTTTGAATACACTTTTGCCGCATACGCGGGGAGGTTAATACCCAGGGATTCCTTACATTGGGAGTTATGAAAAGATATCTGTTCGTATCAGTCGTTTTGTGCAGCATTGTGGCAGCCGGGTTTATCTCATGCTCAAATCAAACCGGTAGAACCTCTTCAGATGCGAAAGATATTTGGCCGGAGGTAACCTCAACCATGAAACCCTGGACCCGCTGGTGGTGGATGGGAAATGCAGTGGACAGGGAAAACATCACCAGGAGAATGGAGGAGTTTGCACAAGCTGGTATCGGTGGGGTGGAGATTACACCCATTTATGGTGTAAAAGGCTTCGAGGAGCAGTTTATCAGTCACCTCTCACCTGAATGGATGGAGATGCTCATCCATACCCTGAACGAGGCAAAACGACTCGGTATGGGGGTGGATATGGTCCTTGGTACTGGTTGGCCATTTGGCGGACCCCAGGTAGAACCTGAATTTGCGGCAAGCAAGATGTATATCCGGGACTATGTGTTGAAAGCAGGAGCAAAACTTGAGCAAGTAATCACCATCGAAGAGGGTGACAACTCCGAATCTGCCCGGCTACAATACCTCTATGCATTTGACGCTGACGGGCAGAAAAAGGATCTTCTTTCCCTGGTGAATAACCAGAAACTGGAGTGGACCACCCATAATGATTGTGTTATATATGCCATATTCCTGGGGAAAACCGGGCAGCAGGTCAAACGATCTGCACCAGGCGGGGAGGGCTGGGTGCTGGATCATTTCTCAGCAGAAGCACTTAACGATTACCTGGAACCCTATGAGAACGCCCTGGTTCCGGCACAGCATAAGTTAAGAGCCCTGTTTAATGACAGCTATGAAGTATACGGTGCTGACTATACACCCCGTTTATTTGAAGAATTCAAGATGAGGCGCGGGTATGATCTTTCGGATCATATTCCTGAATTGGTCGCGGGTGTATCTGATGGAAATGCTTCCCGGATCCTCAGTGACTACAGGGAAACAATCTCTGACCTGTTGCTGGAGGCCTTCTCCGACAACTGGAATCGATGGGCCCGGGAACAATCATTCAAAACCAAATACCAGGCTCACGGCTGTCCGGGAAATCTGTTGGACATTTACGCCACAGCAGATATCCCCGAATGTGAATCCTTTTATGCAACACAGTTTAATATACCCGGGGTCCGGTGGGAAGCATCGGATGCCAATCTAGCCCAGCCGGATTTGATCATGCTGAAATTTGCATCTTCAGCGGCTCATATTTCAGGCAAGAAACTCACTTCATCAGAAACCCTGACATGGTTGAGGGAACATTTTAAAGTGGCCTTATCGCAATGCAAACCTGAAGTGGAACAGATATTCCTCTCAGGGGTCAACCATACCTTCTTTCACGGATCCACCTACTTTCCCAATGAGTCTGCATGGCCCGGCTGGAAATTTTATGCCTCGGTCAATTTCGTCCCTACCTCAACCATCTGGAAAGATGCCCCGCATATGTTTGAATACATCGCACGGTGCCAATCCATGCTTCAGTCGGGGAAAAGCGACAATGAGATCCTGGTCTACTGGCCCTTCCATGATGTAATCGAGGAGGATTACAGTGGCGAGCTGCTCCTGCAGCTGGGGATTAACAACAAAGATGAATGGCTCGTTCCCACCCCCTTCTACCAGCTTGTGACCATGCTGATAGAACAAGGGTATTCTGTGGATTTTGTATCGGACCGGTATCTGAAAAAGACCCTTTCCGAAAAAGGAAAGATCTATTTATCCGGCACTGAATACCAGGCCCTGGTGGTCCCTCAATGCAAGAAGATGACCATGGAATCATACAGTATCCTTGCTGAACTTGCTGGTTCAGGTGCAAATGTTGTTTTCAGCGGAGTTCCTGAATCTGTACCAGGGTATCAATCGCATCAAAAGCGGACAGTCCAGTTGCAGGAGAAAATAAAAAAGACAAAAAAGGACCTGGTCATTTCAGGGGAGGTAACGGAGATGCTGGCTGAAATGGGAATTCAGGGAGAGGCATTAAAAGAGACGGGGCTGGACTTTGTCCGACGGGATTTGGAGGATGGAAAGATCTACTTCCTGGTCAATCATACACCCCTGGTCATTGATGGATATATCCCTCTAAATTACCAGCCAAAATCTGTAATGATCATGGATCCCCTCACCGGAAACTCCGGTCTGGGAGCGATGAAACATAAGGGAAGAGAAAGTGAAGTCTTCCTTCAAATGAAACCAGGGACATCCCTTATCCTCAGAACATTCGATCGGGTTCACCAGGCAGCCGACTGGGAGTATCACGAGGTGAAAGGGGCCCCCGTTACTCTTGGGGGAACCTGGGACCTTCAATTCCTTTCCGGAGGTCCTGAGATTCCTGAAGGTGTTCAAATGGATAAGCTTCTGTCATGGACAGAGATCAATCCCCGGGCTGAGGCATTCAGCGGAACAGCCCGCTACAGGATAGAGTTTGATAATCCTGATTCCAAAGTGACCCATTGGCTGCTGGACCTTGGTGATGTGAGGGAAAGCGCACGGGTATGGATCAATGGTCAATCCCTGGGTTGTTTATGGTCGGTCCCGTTTGCCACGGTAACAGACTTGCTGCATGAAGGAAGTAACATGCTTGAAATTGAAGTGACCAACCTGTCGGCCAATCGCCTTCGCGACCTGGAAAGAAAGGGTGTAGAATGGAAAATATTCTATGAGATCAATATGGTAAACCGCCACTACGAGAAGTTCGATGCAACAGTCTGGGATCCCATGCCTTCGGGTTTACTGGGAAGTATCTCCCTCACCCCGCTTGGCAAAAAAGTCCCCCGCTAATTAACCCAAAGAGAGTCAGATGAAACCCAGATCATTTTTAAACCACAAGATCTCACGCCGCAAGTTTTTCGTTCCCTTTATTGCATCCGGACTGGCAATAGGAAGTTACGACATCCTGGGAATGACAAATTTCCTCACCGGAAACAGGAAATCCATCCGGCGTTTTCATGCATCTATTTCTGCTCAGGGCTGGGAGGCAAATCCCGAACTTCCATCGATCCTGAAAAATGTAGGTGTTACAGATATATGGATGGGTGCATTTTTTTATGGCAAATGGTATCGCCAGCCTGAGGATTTGCGAAAAATGGCCAACCACCTTCAAAATGAAGGATTTAACGTTCATCTGATAAATGTACCATTGGGCCACCCCGGGGATGCTCTTGGGATGGATGAAAACACAGATTACCTGACCACTCCTCCAAACCACTGGAAGAATTCATGCACATTTGATGGAGAGATCTACTCAGGAACCTCCATTCATGCTCCAGCCTTAAGTGAGAACAGGGATGCTCTGATAAAACTGGGAAAGTCAGGATTCGACTCCGTCTTCCTGGACGATGATTTTCGTGTGGCCCGGATGCCCGGACAGATTGGCGGTTGCTTTTGTGATGATTGCAGGGATGAATTTTTAAGTACATATGGCTATGGCCAGAGCCAATGGAAAGATCTCATCGAATCGGTCGAGAACCGGGACCCCACACAGGTATTGCGATCCTGGGTTGATTACATTTGTGACACAGAGACCAATATGTTTAATTCATTGAAGGATGCAGTCCCCGAAATGCAACTGGGTATTATGGTGATGTATCTGGGAGCAGAAAAAGCTGGAATCGCACTTGATCAATACAGGGATGTTCCCTTTCGGGTGGGTGAGTTTATGTTTGATGATCAAAGCTTTGGGGTGGTCAAGGGTAAAACTGATGAGCTGTTCAGCGTTCTGTTCCACCGAAGGTTTGTGGAGCCTGATCTGGCCTATAGCGAAACCACCGCCTTTCCGTCAGATGCCCTTTCAGCCATAAATATCGCAGCGAAACTTTCAATTTCCCTGATCTCAGATGTTCGCAACACCATGTTTATGAGCGGATTGAATCCATTTCCTATGGATTACTGGGAGCAATTGAAACCGCCCATGCAAAAGAGTGCTCAAATACATGAAGAATTAGCAGGTCATAAACCTTCCGGTCCGCTCAAGCATTTTTGGGGTTGGGACAACAGGTTGGTGGGAACAGATGATCCTTTCAGTCTGTTCCTGGCTTTGGGTATACCGTTTGAGGTGGTGGAAGATATCACCAGGGATGGCTGGATCTTTCTCTCCGATGAAGATGCCAGGGCCGTTGCGGCGGGAAGGTTAAAGGCAAAAGAGAAGAACCTTGTGATTCGAAACCGGGCACAAGTTTCCGGGACTCATTTTATACCCCTGGATGAGAAGATGAGTGATCTGATGGAATTTAAACAGCAGATTATTCCTGAACTCAAGGAGACGCCCTATGTGGATGGGGTGAGTCCTGCTGTATTTGCCTGGTATCCAACTGCAAATAAAGCATTGGTCTGGAATGTGGAAGAGTCAAAACAGACCTTTCAAATCAAGAGAGACGGTCAGCTTATACGAACCGTCACTGTAGATGGACTGGATATAGAGCTGATCAGTACATAAGCAGTTCAAAAGGTTCATACAGCCCATAATCTATCAAAGAGTATTGCTTAATGGAAGGAATCTCTTCAGGCGAAATATTCCAATCCCCTGGACCACTGATCCAGGAGCTCCTGTTTTTGTAGAAATGGCCAAAGGTATTTTTCAGACTTCCTACCACTTTTACAGTGACCTGGTTGTCACCTTCCTTCAGCAGGTGCCCTACTTTCAGTTCATTGGGTGACCAGCATATCTGACCTGCTTTCTCTCCATTGACAAAAACCTCTGCCGTAGTACCATTCCACTCATTGAGGCGTACAAAATATTCCCGGTCCGGTTCGTCAATATTAAATTTATGGCTGTAGGACACTTTCTGAGAATAGAATGGATACCCCTGTTCCTTCCAGGAGCCCAGTGAGTTAATCGTGCCCTCAGTAATTTCAAAACCCTTCTCCAAAGGTTGAAGGAGAAAGGAGCCTGTAAGGTAAACTGGCATTAGCTCAGCAAATAATGACATCCTTGCAGCCTTTATGGTTAAGGTATTCTTTCCCTGTTTCAGGTAGCGACCCACAGGGAAATAATGAAAGTCCTTATCGATCCAGTAGGTACCCTCCTCTTTCTGAACCAGGTTATCATTGATATACACGTCCCATAGTTCATGGCCCTCAACCACGGCTCTAAATTCCTGCATTTGCAACTGATCTGTATCCCGGGAAATGGTAAAGTGGTAACTGGCACTAAATCCAGAGTTGTCGGGAAAGGTATCCCGTGCCACATAATCCTGGCGGTACTGGATCTTGTGTTGCCAGGGGTTACCCATCTCCAGACCATGACCCTCAAAAAGAGCCAACAGCGCATCCATAAAATAGGTATCCTTTAGTTGAAGCTCTCCTGCATTAAGATCCAGGTAGTTAAGAACCAATATGTTATCCTGGTCAACCGAAACTTCTACTTCACTCTCTGCCGCAACAGTATTCGCATCCCTTTTGGTGGTTTTAGTGAAAGGCAGAGAGGTACTCCCCATGGAGATAAAATAGATTGAACTACCAATCGGTAGAAGGTCAGCCTGGAAAGAGACTGTTTTACCTTGCGACTCTACCCTGATCTGTGTAATCTCCCCTGTAACCGGATCCAGCTGGATAACGCTCCGCCCGCGGGCCTCAATGGTGGCCGAGGCAGATTGATCTGCCGATGAATTGACCAGCATAAGCAGTTGGCCATCCTCCAGTACGCGGCGCTGGTGGTAGAGCTCTCCCTGGCCGGGGCTGGGCTCCTTTATTGTAAAATCTTCACGGGCCGCTACCCCCTGAAACTCCGGATCTGAGATCTCCAGCATAAACAAACACTGATCGGGATACCGTTTCAATAGATCATTGATGGCGCCAGATGGTTCTCCATCAAGATATGGAATATCTGTTATGAAAGAGATAATCTTTCCTCCCCTAGCAAGGAATTCTTCCAGTAGTTCGTAGGTGGTTTGATCCAAATTTTCCATGCTGGCCGGAATCACCACCACACCATATTCTCTATTGCCTACCCTCAGTTTACTGTCACGGACCGAACCCACTGTTTTTAATACATGCTCCGATCCCAGATCATATTCAATATGACTTCTCTCAAGCTGCCATGTAAACGATTTGAAACGGCGCTGTATGGTATCGATACGGGGATTTTTTACCTTCCTGGAGAAATACATCAGGCTGTGGTATTGGGCTGAAGCACCAGTATATCATTCAACTGCTCTCCGGATGAACCGGCCAGTGACATTCTACCAATATAGTCGCCCAGCAGGCGGTAATTGTCCCACCACGGTTCATGGTAGGTAAAGGAAGGAGGATAATCAAACTTCCGTACACCCCTCAGCGTAAAATAGGAAAGGTGCTGGTTAACGAAATTCACTCCCAGGATGGCCTGCCAGTCTGCTAATCGCTTATAGGTGGCAAAATTCATCTCCCAGCCTCCACCTCCATAGGTTTCACTCAGGGTACGCAGGTGACCGCCCTGGTTGGCTGCACTGGCCAGTTCACGCACAGCCCGGGTATTGCCAAACTGACCACCCATTCCCCGGCTTATCAGTTCATTTCCAAGCATATCTACACCCGGTTGCTGATGCCATATGTAGAATGCTGCCTCATCAAATCCATGGGTAGGAAATGGCCACCCGTGTTCCCAGTAGTGCCCGGTCCATGCCAATCCCTTCTCTTCACAATAGTTATACCAGGGTATTGCCCAGCGGTCGATAAATAACTCCAGGATCAGCTCATAATAGTCGTGTCGCACCTTTCGCCAATTCCCGGTCTCATCAATAAGTGAGGGTAAGTGAACCCTTAGATCATATCCCCAGCGATCCTTAAAAGCATCCCAGAGATCAGGGGTCCACCGGAGAAGTGTTCCTCCGGCCATTGCAGCCTCCAGGTTAGGTTCATCAGTAAAAATACCTTTGACAGTTTGGCCGAAATCAGATGCACTCTGTTTTTCATAACCCCGTGTCATGGTCACCTCCATAAATTTTTCTGTTACGCCCTTCTGTAACAGATCCACATAGGTAAAGCCTCCATACCAGTAAGAATTTGGAGGAAAAGTCTTAGAGAACAGGTAATAGGTTCCCTTTTCTCCAATCTCTTCGCGGTAGGTGGCGGTGATATCTGTGAAACCGTCTTCATCCTTTTTTAGAACAACTTCATAGCTTGAACTATCGGGTTGGAGCATCTCCTGCACATCAAGCTTGAGCCCGGTTCCCTGGTTCCAGGATTCGGGCATCTCTGCCGGTACATGTCCCCCGGCAAAACCGCTGGGATAAGAATTCTCATCGTAAATCCACACATTCATCCCCAGCTCTTTGCCCTTCTGCACCGTATAATCAAATAATTCGAACCACTCATCCGACAGGTATTCAGTGATCAGTCCGGGGCGCGGATGGACAAATACGCCTCCGATGCCTGCATTTTTGAACTGCTCCATGTGAAAGTCAATTCCCTCTCTGGTGATCCGGGTATTCCAGTCCCACAGGGGGGCACTCCGGTAATCTGCCGGGGGATCGGCAAATAACTCCTCCAACTGGCTGAATTTGCTGATGGGACTCACTTTTTCGGGGAATGAATCCTTGCAACCTGTAAGGAACATGAATATGGCGGTGATGGTTAATGCAAAGAAGATCTGTTTCATCATTGTTCTTTCATGAGAATGTCGGGTACAATCGTTATCTCAGGAAAGATAGGAAATCAAACCCATTTCTAAAGCTTACAATGCCTCTAAACACTCTTGAATCAGGATAATTACTCTATATTTAAGAATCCCTTGAAACAGAAACCAAATCATCAGCCATGAGCCCGAAACAGTTGTTCCTCACTTTGTTAATTTTGTGTCTGCTGGTACCGGTCATAAGGGCTCAAAATCAGGATCCGGACCGGCTGATGGTTTGCATGCTGGCCGATCCGCAATTAATTATGGTTCCTGAAACGCCACGCTATGTTGAACTTGCCATGAACGACCTTTCAGAACTTGATCATAATTTTGTTGCTGTACTGGGGGATCTGGCTCAGAACAGCTCTCATTTTTACAAGGACTATAAAGAGTTTGTTATGGAGAAAACCGATAAACCTCTATACAGTCTGGCCGGCAACGGGGATGTGGGCGCAGGTCTGGATGCATACAAAGAAGCCACCGGACTGCCTTTGTATTATTCATTTAACAGGAGAGGAATCAGGTTTATATTTCTGAGTACGGTTCAATTTACAGGCGAATTCAACCATATTTGTCATCTTGGATACGAACAAACAGTGTGGTTAAGAGAAGAGCTAAAATCCGACACCCTCTCCACCACCATTATATTCTCCCATCCACCCATCTTCGAAACCACCTACCACAGTGAAGAAAGGGATCATCTCGCTGCACCCGGGTCCATGTATATGAGTGAATCTTTGGAATTACGTGAGATGTTCCAACTTTATCCCAATGTGAAAATCTTTGCGCACGGTCACCTGCATTACACTTATGGGACCAAAGATGATTTTGGACGCGGTGGATACTTTGTGGAAAAAGGTCTACTGCATATAAGCGTTGGCGGAACTGCCAATAACAAAGGCAGTAGCTTTTTATTTCTGGAAAAGGACAAAATAACAGTCCGGGTAAGGGATCACGAACACAAGAGGTGGATGGATGACTATGAATACAATTGGAGTGGACCCACTACACTAACTAATGAGACGGCTTTGGATCCGGATTCAGTCTGGTCTGGTATTAACAGGCAAATTCACAAACACTAAGTGCTCTTCGGGTTTAAAAAATGATCACTGAAGGGCTTCGGTCTTCTCCCAGGGTTTGAAAGGGAAAGTGATATCCCAGGTACTGCGAGGTACAACAGGAGGCATTTTAGCAGGTAAGAACTCCTTTTGCCTTTTATAGTGTTCCAGCACTGCCTCTTTAAATTCACTTTCCACTGAGGCATATGCCGGATCGCTGGCCAGGTTATTCATTTCCCATACATCTGCTTCCATATCATACAGTGTAGATACCATTTCAGGATAAGCTTCCTGTTTGAAATCAGCTATAAATTTATATTTCCCTTTCCGGGCCATAATATACCTGAAAGGTAATGGGGAGAGCCACTCGGAAAACACAATTCTCTCCTCCCAGGTCGATTCAGTCTCATCAGATTCCATCAGAGGTTTCAGGTCCATCCCGGGCAGGTCCGAAGCGGGATCTATTCCTGAGGCAGTCAGAAAGGTAGGCACGATATCGATATGTGAAACCGGAGTTTTTTCCCTCCTTGGCTTTTGCCCGGGCCAACGTATCATAAAGGGAATCCCTGCCGATCCTTCCAACATGGCCCCTTCTCCACCCTTATAAAGCATGCCATGTTCGCCCATTCGATCCCCATGATCGCTAAGAAAGAGGATCACTGTATTGCTGGCCAGTTCGGGATTGCTGTCAATGTAATCCAGCAAACGCCCGATTTCATAATCAAG